>RCNB010000011.1_pt1 | contig 200351 bp, 181 predicted proteins | sample 2041321 | NCBI WGS metagenome assembly RCNB01 (sample SAMN09708232, study PRJNA481090) | Marine sediment metagenome, whole genome shotgun sequencing project. | reverse complement strand
TTTGAGAATGGGATTGGCACGGCAACAAAATTGCCCTTTTGTGCCTTTAACCTTGATTCATCGTCACGTATGTCCGGTGCGACTCCGGGGCGAGTGTCCTTTTGCGGGTCAACCGCCGTTACCCCATCCGCCCTTTCGTCGTCTTCTACCTCATCCGCTATTGCCGCTAATGAAGTGATAAGGATTAGAAAAACAAGGGTGACGATTCGCATTGACGTGACTATCCAATTGGAGGCGCTGTGCCACACGGAATATACTGTCGTACTCGACAGATAATTTACAGATTGTTCTGGACACATGGTTAACACCGTATACCGGACAAAGCGTTGACTATGTGCCCGGAATACACCTGAAGAGAGTGGTGGCCAGGGGCGGAATCGAACCACCGACACGCGGATTTTCAGTCCGCTGCTCTACCAACTGAGCTACCTGGCCTACATTGGGCTTAAACCTCACACATCGGCTTGAATCAGCGCGGCATTCTGGCTCGCAATCGTGCTACCTGGCCGGCAGCTCACCTTGGTGAAGAGCGGGGTATTAGACAGATGTTGTTGATTCCCGTCAAGATAAATGCCGGATTTCACCTGATTCGAGTGGCTGGTTGATCCGCTAAAAGCTGGGTGGGGCTCACTGCTGTCCCATAAAGTCGGGTTTCCTGGCGGTGAGCTGAGGAGTTGGCGCGGTGTTGCGGTTCTTTTGCGGATTTGGGGCATCGCCCACTGGGCGGACGATTCTCTTGGCCTGGTACACCGACAAACGCCAGTTTCCAAATTTCCGCTATTCTGATGTGACCTGTACATTACTGTATTGAATACGACGTTTACTCGCATCTCTTAGAAGCAATGAAGGACAACCGTTGACTGGCACAAAGTATCCGCACCTGTTCGCACCGCTTGATCTCGGTTTTACGACATTGAAAAACCGGGTGCTTATGGGCTCCATGCACACCGGGCTCGAAGACGGCAACAAGCATAATCGTTTGGCTGCCTATTTTGCCGAGCGAGCGCGGGGCGGGGTCGGCCTGATCATCACAGGCGGCTACGCACCCAACCGGGCCGGCTGGGTGAAGCCCTTTGCCGGCAAACTCACAACCTCCGGCGAAGCAGCGAAGCATCAGGAAGTTACCCGGGCAGTGCATGCTGAGGGCGGGAAAATTGCGCTACAAATATTGCATGCGGGCCGCTACGCCTATCATCCGTTTTCTGTGGCGCCATCGCGTATTCGCTCGCCAATAACGCCATTTACACCACGGGCCTTGTCGTCCTCAGGCGTCGAAAAACAAATACGGGCTTTTGTTCGATGCGCGCAGCTGGCACGCGATGCCGGTTATGACGGCGTCGAGATTATGGGTTCCGAAGGCTATTTTATTAACGAGTTTTTAGTAACTCACACCAATCAACGCACGGACCAATGGGGCGGTGACTATTCACAGCGCATGCGCTTGCCAGTCGAAATCACAGAGCGATCCCGGGAAGCTGTCGGCACGGATTTCATCATCATCTACCGCCTGTCTATGATCGACCTGATTCCGCAAGGCAACAGCTGGCAAGAGACAGTTACCCTGGCAAAGGCGATCGAAGGCGCCGGAGCCAGCATAATCAACACGGGAATTGGCTGGCACGAGGCACGCGTGCCAACGATCGCCACGTCGGTGCCACGCGGCGCCTTCACCTGGGTGACCAGGAAGATGAAACGTGAAGTCAGCATTCCTCTGGTGACCTCCAATCGCATCAATCTGCCAGCAACAGCCGAGCAGATACTGGCTGAGGGTTGTGCTGACATCGTGTCTCTGGCTCGACCGCTGTTAGCCGATGCGGAGTTCGTCAAGAAGGCGCGCGACGGGCGGGCCGATGAAATCAATGTCTGCATCGCCTGCAATCAGGCCTGTCTGGATCACACATTCGCGAACAAGATGAGCAGTTGCCTGGTAAATCCGCGCGCTTGTCACGAGACAGAACTGAACTACGCTGCGACAAAATTACGACGCCATTATGTCGTTGTAGGGTCAGGACCTGCCGGCATCTCCGCCGCCCTGGTGCTGGCCGAGCGTGGTCACGATGTCGATCTGTACGAGGCAGAAGCGCAGATCGGTGGCCAATTGAACATGGCTAAAGTAATTCCGGGCAAGGAGGAATTTCACGAGATGCTGCGCTACTTCAATCGGCAGGTTGAATTGAAGGGCGTTCGCGTGCATCTGAATAAGCGTATTGAAGCCGGTGAGCTGCTGGCCAGCGGCTGCGACGGCGTCATTATCGCAACCGGTGTCACACCACGGGACACACGGATCGAAGGACAGGAACACCCGAAAGTACTTAGCTATGTCGATGTTCTGCGTAAGCAGGTAGCGGTTGGCAAGAGAGTCGCCATTATCGGAGCCGGTGGAATCGGCTTTGACGTCGCAGAGTTTCTCGTACAGGACAATCATTCACCAACACTGCACCTCGATGAATGGCTTGCCGAATGGGGTATTGTCGATCCTGCCCAGGCGAGAGGGGGCCTCGCCCCCGGCCGACCTCAGCCACCGAGCCGCGAAGTAACGCTACTGCAACGCAAAGCCGGCAAACTCGGCGCAAATCTGGGCAAGACGACTGGCTGGATCCACCGTGCGACGCTAAAGATGAAGAACGTGCAGATGATCGCTGACGTCAATTACGAACGTATCGGCGACGAAGGGCTCCTCATTACCTACGGCAAAAATCACGAACATCCTGCCTGGCTGGACGTCGACAATATCGTTATCTGTGCCGGGCAAATGCCGCTGCAGGAATTGCAGGAACCGCTGCAGGCTGCCGGTTTACCGAGCCACGTAATTGGCGGCGCCGAAGTGGCGACGGAGCTGGATGCAAAACGCGCGATCGACCAGGGCAGTCGCCTCGCTGCGCGGCTTTAGCGAATTATCCCGCAGCAATGCGGTGTGCGTCGCGGACTCATAAATATTGATGCGTCCACCTGACTGAATGATCCAGGCTCGGCGCAGTATTGTCGCGCGCTCCAGGTCATTATCGGCTTCCAAACTCAGCGACGAATTCGCATCTTATGAGTCCAGTCAAAAAAGCCGGGCAATTGCCCGGCTTAATCTCAACCTGTTAAGAACGCAACCAGGTCAGGCTGCTTTCACGGCATCGTCCGCTGACAGATAATTATAACCGAGCTCGTCCGCCACTGCTTCGTGGTTCACGTGGCCAGCGTGTACGTTGAGTCCCTGCGCCAGGTGGTGATCGCGACTCAGCGCTTCGCGCCAACCGAAATTGGCCAGGTCCTTGACGAATGGTAACGTCACGTTGGTAAGAGCGAACGTCGATGTTCGCGGCACAGCGCCCGGCATGTTGGTTACGCAGTAATGCACAACATCATCGACAACGTAGGTTGGTTCCGCATGTGTGGTTGGTCGGCTGGTTTCGAAGCAGCCACCCTGGTCAATTGATATGTCGACCAATACAGAGCCGGCTTTCATTTGCCTGACGTGCTCCGCTGATACCAGCTTAGGTGCTGCCGCGCCGGCGATAAGAACTGCGCCGACGATCAGATCCGAATCCTTTGTCAGGACGTCCATGGCATGTTTTGTGGAATATTCTGTACGTACCCGGCCGCCATAAATATCATTGATTTCGCGCAGGCGTGGTACTGATCGATCCAGAATGGTTACCTGTGCGCCGAGGCCTACCGCCATTTCAGCAGCATTGGTGCCGGCGACTCCACCACCGACGACCAGAACTTTTCCGGGCGCAACGCCCGGCACACCGCCGAGGAGAACGCCACAACCACCATTTGCTTTCTGCAATGCATAGGCACCGGCCTGAATTGACAGGCGTCCGGCAACTTCGCTCATCGGCGTTAGCAAAGGCAATGAACCATCTTTGGCAGTCACGGTTTCATACGCGATTGCGGTCGCGCCGGATTTAACCAGTGCTTCGGCCTGGGCCGGGTCAGCTGCCAGGTGCAGATAGGTGAACAGCACCTGCTCCGGGCGCAGCATGCTGCACTCTTCCAGCTGCGGCTCTTTAACTTTGATTATTAGCTCAGCTTCCGCAAAAACCTCTTTGGCCGTGCTGACGACTTTGGCGCCGGCGGCTTCGTAATCAGCATCTGTCATGCCAATGCCAGCACCGGCATTGGTCTCAACAATAACTTCATGACCATCATGCACCAGCTCGCGAACACCCGCCGGCACCATGCCGACACGATATTCCAGAATCTTTATTTCCTTAGGTACCCCTACTTTCATCTTATTGTCCTCATAGACGGTATGCCGTGAAATTATTCCGCAGAATACCCTGCACTTCACGCAATCTGCTTGCTGTTTAGGTGCTATTTTTACCATATTGTGGCATATTCCATCACTTAATGACCCTTACTTCGCAGATTATGCCGTGCAACTGGATAAGTTCGATAGAGCAATACTGACAGCGCTACAGCGCGATGGTCGAATCAGTAACGTGCAGCTCGCAGGCCTGGTGAATCTGTCCGAGTCCGCCTGCTTGCGTCGCGTCCGTGCACTCGAGGAGTCCGGCCTGATTGAGCGTTATGCAGCGCTGCTCGAGCAGAAAAAAGCGGGGCTTTCAGGCACGGTGTTTGTGCATATAGCGCTGCGTCGTGAAGAGCAAAGCGAGCTCGCCGCTTTTGAAGCGGCTGTACAGAGCATTCCCGAAGTGATGGAGTGCTATCTAATGACCGGCGAGTTTGATTACCTGTTACGGGTTGTTATTGCTGACATGGCGGATTTTGAGCGGTTGCATAACGAGTCGTTGACCCGCTTGCCCGGCGTTGCGCGGGTCAATTCGAGCGTTGCGATCAGGACGGTCAGGAAGACCACCGAGTTGCCGTTACAGTAGGCGGTGCAAAATTGCACTTCGGTGTTTTTTGACATTGCAATTCACTGGTCGTACCCTTTTTCACTAACCCCTACCAAGGACATACTGATGGTTTCTGCAGCGGCCGCCGTTACGGTCAACGGCCCCCTGGAAACTCCGAGCTCTCGTTATTTGCGTATCAGGGCAACGACTCCACACCTTTGCCGCCACCTGCAAACAGAGGATTACGTTGTGCAAAGCATGCCCGACGTCAGCCCGGCGAAGTGGCATCTCGCGCATGTTACGTGGTTCTTTGAGCATTTTGTCCTGCTGCCCAATGTGCGTGATTACAAACTATTCAATCCGCACTATGACTACCTGTTTAATTCTTATTATTACTCTGTCGGCAGCATGCATGAGCGGCCGCAGCGTGGGTTGTTGACCCGACCCACGGTACAGGAGGTTTTACAGTACCGTGCACATGTCGACGATGCGATGCAATCGCTGCTGGCCTCCAGTACTTTTGATCCGAAGGTCGCGAACCTGACGACTCTGGGGCTCAATCATGAGCAGCAACACCAGGAGTTGTTACTGACCGACATCAAACACGTGTTCTCCTGCAATCCGCTGCAACCGGCCGTTTATCCGTCGTTGCCGATAGCGGCGCGGCGTGAATTTGTGGAGCACAAGTTTGTTGCTGGTGAGCCCGGCGTGCGGAAAATTGGTGCCGGGACGGGCGATTTTTGTTTTGACAATGAAACGCCGCGACACGAAACGTTCCTGCACCCACACAGCCTCGGTTCGCGTCTTATCAGCAATGCGGAGTACCTCGATTTTATTCGGGACGACGGCTACAACAGGCCGGAACTGTGGCTCTCGGATGGCTGGGCCACCATTAACGAACGTGGCTGGAATCGCCCGTTGTACTGGAACGAGGAATTGACGCATGAATTTACCCTTGGTGGTTCACGTGAGCTCGATCATGACGCTCCCGTGGTTCATGTCAGCTACTACGAAGCCGACGCGTTCGCCCGTTGGGCCGGTGCACGCCTGCCGACGGAAGCCGAATGGGAGGTGGCAGCAACCGCTGCGCCGTTACGCGGCAACTTTATGCAAGCCGGGTTTTTGCATCCGGTTGCGGCAGATAGCAGTCAGTCACAACTGTTTGGTGATGTTTGGGAGTGGACCGCGTCGTCTTATGCAGCGTATCCCGGCTTCAAGCCGCTGGCAGGATCCCTTGGCGAATACAACGGCAAATTCATGTGCAACCAGGTGAGCGTACGCGGTGGCTCCTGCGTCACCTCGGCCGATCACATACGCGCGACGTATCGCAGTTTTTTCTACCCGGATGCCCGCTGGCAGTTTCTCGGTATCCGCCTGGCCAAAGACGGCGCGGGCTGAATGTCGATGTCACAGTTATTGCGAAAACCGGTACAACTGACCGAACAGGACAAAATCGCTGATGACCTGGCGGAAATACTTGACGGGCTTCGCAGACCACACAAAAGCCTGTCTCCCAAGTATTTCTACGATGAGCGTGGATCGCAGCTGTTCGACGAGATATGTGATCTGCCGGAGTACTACCCGACCAATACCGAGCTATCCATCATGCAGCAGCATGTCGGGGACATGGCAAAACGGATCGGACCGCAGGCAAGCCTGATTGAATTTGGTAGCGGCTCGAGCCTGAAAATTCGCATCCTGCTGCAGCATCTTGAGCAGCTTGCGGCCTATGTGCCTGTGGATATTTCCCGGGACCACCTGATCAAGGCAGCCGATGCCATCAGCCAAGATTTTCCAAATATCGAAGTACTTCCTGTTGCGGCCGACTTTACACAACCGTTCGATTTACCCAATCCGCAGGTCATGCCAATACGCAATGTGGTGTATTTCCCGGGATCGACTATCGGAAATTTTTCGCCGGATGCGGCGCACGAATTGCTACAGGTAATGCATCACGAGGCTGGCGAAAATGGTGCGTTGCTGATCGGCATCGACCTGCAAAAGGACGTACAGATCATCGAGCGCGCCTATAACGACAGTGCCGGGGTAACCGCGCAATTCAACCTTAATATTCTGCGACGCATCAACCGCGAGTTCGGCGCCAACTTCGATCTCGATAACTTTCGTCATCGGGCTGCTTACAATCCAGAGTTTGGACGAATCGAAATGCATCTCATCAGCCAGTGCAGGCAGACTGTTCTCCTGGCAGGCGAGCGCATCGAATTTGTTGCGGGCGAGGAATTGCTGACAGAACACTCACACAAATATACCTGCGAAGGCTTTGCCGATCTGGCGGAACGCGCAGGCTTCAAGGTCGACGCAACCTGGACGGACGCAGATCAGATGTTTGCTGTGCAGTTTTGCTTGCGGGACTAGCAGGCTATTGAATCGCGGCGAGACGCCGCTCGCACGGATCCTGCGCTGTGCCTGTGGGAGCGGCATCTTACCGCGATAAACCCTGAGTTCGAAAAACGTCCGCCAATAAGGCGGCCAGCCTGGCACGGTTAGATCTAACCTACCGCAAGCTGTTATTCCGGAACATATTCTTTTGGCTTTTCTGAGCCACCGCTGAAAAAGAACTTTTCCATTTCTGCTGCCAGGAACTGACGGGCCTCGGGTTCGATGGGCGTAAGCCGGTTTTCGTTGATCAGCATTGTCTGATGGCCGAGCCATCTCTGCCAGGCTTCCTTCGAAACGCTGTCGTAAATTCTCTGACCGAGTTCGCCAGGGTACGGCGCATAGTCGAGGCCTTCTGCTTCTTTTTTGAGGATGATGCAATTAACGGTTCGGGACATTTTTTATAACACTTCTGCTTTTAGTTTCTCTATCAGGTCAGATACCGGAGTAGCCATACCAACTACCTGCGGCGACTGGAATTCATACCAGATCTCGTCATCGGTATCTGCCACTCTACTCGATACCCCATCTATGCGCACAACAATCGGTTCGATGTCGAGATCAAAATGGGTGAAGCTATGGCGCACCGTTTGCCACTGCGTCAGGTTCGCAGGTTTTGCATCCAGCTTTTCCTCGCACCAGTTGTCTGCGTTCTCTTCAATTGCGAGTTCGGGCAGGCTCCAGAGACCACCCCAGATGCCGGTTGGTGGACGTCGCTCCAAAAATACGGCGACGCTGGAGTGCAACAAAATCATCTGCGTCTTTTTTAACGGCTTGGCTTTTGCCTCACGCCGACCCGGGAAATCCATCTCTGCGCCGTGTTTATGGGCAGCACAATCGCTGCTTAACGGACAAACGTGGCACTTCGGTTTGCTACGCGTACATACAATTGCACCAAGGTCCATGATCGCCTGCGTGTACGCCGCAACATCTTGCGTCGGCGTATGCTGCGCAGCATGGTGCCAGAGCTCCTTTGCGACCGAGGTTTTTCCAGGCCATCCGGCGACAGCGTGAAACCGCGCCAACACGCGTTTGACGTTACCGTCGAGAATTGGATGCTGCTGCCCACGTGACAAGGCGAGAATCGCTCCGGCTGTTGACGGACCAATGCCAGGTAGGGCAACGACATCGTCAAAGCTACACGGAAAATCGCCACCGTTATCGTCACGAATAATCGTTGCCGCTTTGTGCAGGTTTCTCGCCCTTGCGTAATAGCCAAGTCCTGACCAGTGATGCAAGACATCATCCATATTTGCATTTGCAAGGGCGACGGGGTCAGGGAAGGTTTCCATGAACCGGGCATAATAAGGAATAACCGTGGTCACCTGCGTTTGTTGCAGCATGATCTCGGAAATCCAGACGCGGTACGGTGTAGCGTTTTTTTGCCAGGGCAAATCTTTACGACCATGCAGTTCAAACCAGCGAAGAATTTTTTTCGCAAGTGACTCTGAACTCATTACTGATGCGCTTTGCGAAGCGCTAGCTGTTTGTTCTTCTTGCCGACGGCAAGCGCCTCGATTCGATTGACTGCGTCTACTCCGCCGGATTTAAGGGCTCGCGTGATATAAAACGGGCCGACCAGGGGCGGCACCCAGAACGCAGGCACCATCTCAAATTCATAAATCATCAACGTGCCCTCACCTTCAGTGATGAGCTGCCAGCGTTCCCGGCTGATTTTGAAATCGCTCCGCTCAGGGTCAGAAATAGCGACAATCTCTGCAGTCGGGCTTAACTCCAGGTAGCCATTGCGGATGAAAGACTTGCACCAGACCAACACACAGCCCTCCATGCGCGCATAGAACTGTGGTCTGCCCTTATCATCCGCTTCAACATTGTTCGATTCCACAATGGCGCTGGTAAAGTTTTTGAAGAGATCGAAATCTGTCAATACCCGGTACAAATACTCACGTTCAACCTCGAAATAGACCTCCGAACGCATGCTGTAGAGGCTATCTTCACGATCTACCGTGATGTCACGAAACTCAGCAGCGGGCGCCACTGCTGAAACAGACAGCAACAGCACGCCAAGCAGACAGCAAATCCTGTTTTTTGGGTTCCTGTCCAAAATATTATCGTCCGATGAGATCTTTCAGCAGTTTATTTTTTAACTGCTCTTCAAGACTCTCTTCCTCATCTGTAGCCGCTTCATCCTTCGGCTCCCCGTCACCCTTTAGAATTCGATCAAACAGCCGATTCTTGATCTCGTCCTTTTTGTCCTCGATCGCCTGGTCAACCTGCTGACGCAGAAGAGCCTCGATGTCCGGCTGGATGCTTGGTGCGCTCAATGGCCCGGATATCTTCAGCGGTATGGAGGCTTTGGTGAAATCGGCAAGTTCCGCAGCGCTAACCGTTGAGACGAATTCCGGCTGTTCAATCACGCGTGCCTGGACCGAGTAATTAATTTGTGCCGCTGGGAGATCGACAATGCCGCTGCCCGTGATCTGCAGGAACGGCAGTTCGGCCAGAAGATCATCGTTTTCGAATATACCGTCGGTGACCGTACCGCTGGCTCGCACCGTTGTAAATTCTGTGCGCGCCGGCAATCGTGGCTCCGGCGCAGGCTCTTGCCGGAACATCGCTCGTGCCGCCCGCAGCTCGTGCCAGACGTCGGTGCCTTCCCAGGCGCCATCGACGAGTTCAAACGCCATATTGCCGTCCAGGTCCCGGCGAATTTCTGCAACGCTTTGCCCCCTGCCGCTTAGCACAAAGCTGCCATTTACCAACCCGGTAATGTTGTCCTGGTCGAACATCGATCTCGCGAGTGATGCGAGATTAACGTCAGCTATTTTCTCGTTTACTGAAATAGATGGGATATCGTTAGCTGCATCGATTTGCACGTCACCATTGTAAGTGCCGTCATAGAGCTCCGCTGAAAGCGGATAGAGACGCAATCTGCCATTTGCGGCGTTGAGGCCCAGCTGCAGATTGGTGAACTCCATGCCGGATAACAACGCGCGGTCAATTTTGAAACTGCCACTGGCATTGAGCGCACGAATCATGTCGACCGGAATTTCTATGTCTCCGCCGTCTTCGGCATCTGCTGCAGCGATGCCATCTTCCGCTGGCGCCATGTAACCATCGAGATTAATCGCATCAACATTGAGATCGAATCGCAGCGCACCGCTTTCACTCATCGGTAGTGACAGGCTGCCAACCATCGTTGAGTCATCCAACTCCAGCGTCATTGCCTGCAAAGAAATGTCGCTCTCACCGACGAGCGCTTTCGCATTGAATGAAACACGACTCAGTGCGTTCGGATCTGCGGTTTGCGGCGGGTCGATATCCAGAGCGCGCATCAACTCCTTAAGAGAAAATTCTGCAACCCGCAACTCTGCTCTCGGCTGTACAGCCCCGGCGTACGAAAACGGTTCGATGTCGGCTGACATCGCCATGCCAAGAACTGAAATGTCCATTTCGCCCAGAGCGACGCTCTGCGCTGTCGTATCGACTTGCAAAGCACGTGAATCGAAATTGAATTCGGTCGACTCTTCAGTAATTCCGCGAAGCGTTCCTGAAACGTTCAGCCCTTCGACGGAAAATTGCGTGGCATCTTCTGTCATCGTGATCGTGCTGCGAATCTCGACGTGCCCACCCATCTCGCCCGGTGCCACAGAGAAGTCAAATTCAGCATCAACATCAATCGGTTCGTCACTCGCAATTTCACCAGTGCCGAATGACAGGTTGGTCATCGAGTAGGTGCTGCCAGTCTGCGCATCTGCATATGAAACGTTCGCATCAGAGACAAGTATGCTGGCGACGTCGACTTCAGTTGGCTCACCGTAAGTATCCACCTCGCCGGTGTCGGCGGTTGATTCCGCAGCGGAGAGGTCATCCCAGTTGGTGCTGCCATCAGCCGCAACTTCGAGATTCACCATTAAGCCATCGAGTGTCGCCGTGCCAACTGTGGTTTCCTGCTGCAGTATCAGCGGTAGCATGCGCACGCTAAGGCGTGCCGAATCAAAACTCAGGAAGGGCTTGTCACTGAACCCGTCGGCGTTACCAAGCTCCGCTCGGCCAACTTCGATAGCCAACCAGGGAAAAACGCTGAGCGACAGGTCACCCTCAATCACAAGGTCTCTACCGGTTGCCTCTTTGACGCTGTCAGAAATTTCCTGCCGAAAGTCGTTCGGGTCAAAGAATATAAACAGAGCGACCGAGGCGACGATGCCAAAGCCGATCACCCCTGCCACCAGTAACAGGAGTATTTTTACCAAACGAGCCATTTTTATTACCCTTCGCGATGTGTGTGTGCCCGGACACTGTCGTACCCAACGACATTATGTCCAGCCGAAATGATAGCAAAGAGAGGTCGACAGGAGTGTGACATGCATTGGATATCGGCTCCCAAATGCGAGCCGGCACGCATAAAATACTCTGGCTAACTGCAGCTGAACCGGTCCGCGTTATCAGCCCTGCAGCGATCGGGAAGCTCTTTGCGCCAAAGCTTTGTGACACCATATTCCCGCATGAGTTCGAGAAACCTCGGGTCACGGCGCAGTATTCCGGCTTCCGGTGTCCACAATAGCTGCAGAGGAAAATAGCCAGTTTCGTCGAACCACTGCTGCAGGTAGGTAAACGCTTTGTCTGGCTCCCCGGCAGTAGCTGCCACCCAAATCGCCCATGGACCTATTCTCCACTCGCTCTCGTCAATCATGGCCACTTTCGCCGCCGCGGCCAGACTGTCTGCACCGGGTAGTGCCGCCGCCAATGACGATAGTGCGTTGTCCTCGATCACCGGCCCGTGTGTCATATCCAGCGCTGCACCTGCTGCCTCGAATCGCGCCAGCCGCGCCAGGCAAATTCCCTCGAGGGCACTCACAATATTGGAAAATCCCAGCTCGCGGGCCGTGCCGGCATGCGCCGCGCACGACTCGTTATCACCAAGCACCATTGCGGCAGTTGCCGCTGCCGCTTGCGTCAAAGGATTGTCGTCGTCCAGTTCCAGCGCACGCTCAGCCTGCACTTTGCCCTGGGCCAGCTTGCCGGTCGCGATGAGAAATCCGGAATACCAGACACGAGTCGTGACATCGTTCGGATCCATGGACGTTGCGGCAAAATAGCCAAACTCGGCACGCGACCACTCGCCTTTAAACTGTGCAAGCCACGCACGCACTGCGTGCGCCTCAGCAAGTTCCGGCGAAAGAACAAGCGCTCTTTGTGCTGCTTCCTCTGCCATCGCATGTAGTTCTTCTATCGGTTCGTCGGAATAACTCGGCAAGCTTAGATAAGCGACCGCCATTGCCGCCCAGGCCGGTGCGAACGCCGGGTCGCGCGATACTGCACGTTGAAAGTAGTCGACACTCTCACGAACTGCCCCGACACGTCGCTGGTTCAGAAGCTGACGACCACGCAAATACGCATCGTAGGCGGCGGAGTCTGCCGTCGGCGCAACCCAGTTCACCTGATCGGTGCCAAGTTTGATGCGTAAGTTATCGACGATCGCTTTGGCAATCTCGGACTGCACCACAAAAATATCCTTGAGATCGCGGTCAAAATTTTCCGACCACAAATGATAGCCGCTGGACGCATCTATAAGCTGCGCTGTGATGCGGACCCGGTCGCTGTCGCCGGACCAGCGAACGCTGCCCTCCAGCACCGTCTCAACACCGAGTTTGTCGCCAATCGTCCGTATATCGTCATTGCTGTCACGCAGTGCGAACGATGACGTGCGCGCAGCAACGTTCAGACCTTCAACCTGGGCAAGTAAATTCAGGATTTCTTCTGAGACGCCATCGCTGAAGTAGTCTTTGCTGGCATCACTGGAAAGATTTTCGAATGGCAGAACCGCAATCGAATTGCGGGGGATAGATTGCAGCGCGCGTGTCTGGCCAAAATAGAACAATGCGTAGCCAAAGAGGAGCATTGCGAGAATGAGCAGTAATATATGGAACAACACGCCCGGTCGATCGTCGGCATCTGCCGTGCCATCAACTTCTTTAGTTCGCCTTATTCCGCTTGGTCCGACGTCGTAAATCCAGGCCAGGATCATCGCGACGGGAAACACGGCGATCAGGGTGATGACGATGCCGGTGACAAACTTCTCCGGCACCTGCAACAGCGGCAGTACAGTGGCGGAAACCTCTGTGGCAATCCATGCACCGACCGCGTACAGACCTGCTACGCGGATTACACGGCGACGCCGAAGTTCTGAAAAAAATCGCATCATTGAAGTTTACTCTCTGACGCGTGGTTTTGGGCGGTCGATGCTCTGAGATCATCCGTGGGAGCAGCATCGTGCCGCGATTTTCGAGAATCGCGGCGTTTCCGCTCTTTCGCCCGTCTCAATTCCGCAGCCAGTTGCAAAAATACAGGCTGCCGCTCCTACAGCTAGTCGTTACAGAGGCGAACATCTCCGTTCAGTGTCTGGATCGTTACCCTGCCGCTGCCACCACCCTCTTCGAATATAAGTTCTCGCCCGGGAGTGTAACGGCTCGTGCGTTCCGGTTCCGGGCCGAAACAATTGCGAATCTCGCCGTTAAAGGTCTCTATATCAAAGCGGGCTGAAACATCGCCGTCAAACTTTATATCAACTTCACCGTTGATTGTTTCAACATCTAACCGTCCATCGTTCAGGAGCTCAGCGTGAAAAACTATTTCACCATTAACAGAGTGTGCCGATGCCCGTTTGAAGGATCCATTCACGATTTCCATATCTCCACTGACGGTTTCAGCTTCGATCTCGCCAGCCAGGCTGTCCGCTTCGATATCTCCGCTAACGGAATTGAGCCTGGAGCGCATTGGTTTTCTGTCTCCCACAATAACCACGTCTCCGCTGACCGAACTGACATCAATATCTTCTGCGTGTGCATCGGTCTCGATATCTCCGCTGACTGATTCCAGTTCCTGCTCACCTTCGACATCATTTACTTCGATATCAGCACTGACTGTATTGATCTCTAATGCACTGGCCTGAGGTACCTTTACAATCAGATCAGAAGCGGTTCGACGTCCATGATTGCGCGGCACTTTGACCTTGATGAGAATCTCACTACCATCCCTTTCGAAAATCAGTTCATCAACGTCACTACCAAGCTCGCCAGTAACTTCCACCTGCTTTCTTGACCAACCCTGTACCTCGACCGAGCCCGCGACATTGGAGATCGCTACTATGCCATCTGCTGCTGCGTCCATCGTTTCGTTGATGTCCTCAGCGGCAAATGCAGCGACGCTCAGCAGACTCGATAATGTCAGCAATAATTTTGGTGATAATGTGTTCATCATTTATCTCTCTCGTTTTCCTTCCCGATGCCGGCAGCCAGTATCTAAATGTCTTCTCTGCGCATCGCAGTCTGATTAATGCCATTCACTTGTTTCATCAGTGTCAGCTCTTCCCGATACGTGCTCAGCAATAATTCCTGCAGCAGTACGTTATCCGGATCTTCCGCCAGCGCCACGTTGATGTCCGCGATCGCCGTGCGAATCGCTTTGATATTAGTCTCCACTGCTTCTCTTACTTCCGGAGCCAGGTGGTCCAATTCGTCATCAAGCCTGCCCGCCAGGTCTCTTTGTGCATCCAGATAAGCCGGACCCAGGTTGTACTGGCTGCCAAAACTGCCCGATACCGATTCAAAAACCAGCGTCGGTCCAGCCGCGACTGGTGATGTCAAGTTAGCGCTGTCCGTTACGGCCAGGTAAGTCACACCGGAAGAACCGCCAACCAGGAGCAAAACCGCTGCTGCCTGTGCCCAGACCGTATTCCACGCGGTGCGCGCCGGTCGCGCCGGTGTGGAAATTGCCTGCTCAATGCCCGGCCACAAATCACGTTCCGGTTTAACTTCCGGAGCAAGCCCTGCTGCAGCGGCCATGAGTTTGTCGTCGAAATTTTTGTCATCTATATCGTTCATGTGCTTTCCGTCTTCAGTTGTTGCGAGAGCAATCTCCGTGCGCGATGGAACTGCGCTTTGCTCGTGCCCTCCGCGATGCCAAGCATGCCGCTCGTTTCACCGTGGCTGTATCCGTAAACTGCGTGAAGTACAAAAACATGTCGTGCTCCACTTGGTAATTCGTTGATCGCCAGCTCCACGTCCCGCAGGCCACCATTATCTCCTATCGACTCCGGTACCGATGACACCTCGGCCACCGCCCGGATCCGGTCCTGTTCGCGACGCGATTTGCGCATCCGGCCAAGGACCGTGTTGACCGCAACCCGGTGCATCCAGGTCCCAAAAGCGCTCTCGCCGCGAAACTTGTCCAACTTGGTCCATGCCTGGATGAATGCGTCCTGGGCGCAGTCCTCTGCCTCACTGGCATTGCCGGTCATGCGCAGGCAAAGCCCGTACACCTTATCGACGTGTAGCCGGTACAACACCTCAAATGCAGCAGTATCCTGAGCCTGGGCCTTGCGGACCCAGTGGTGCTCGTCGTCAGCGATATCTACTGTCACCGGCACTGCCTCACGGTGTTTTTCCGCGATATTTACCGTCAAGAGCGCATCCAATGGCCAAATCTCCCCTTGCTTTGATAGTTTGATGTCTCATGGCTCTCAATGGTTTAAATCCGGGGCCGACAAAACGGGCAAATGCTTGATTTCCGGCTGAGTTTCGCCGTGATTCTGGTATTATGCGTCAAGCTCGATCTGGCGTTGCTTCAATCGATGTACCACTCTAAATAAGAATAACTATGGCACACAGAGACACTTACCCGCTATTCGATAGCGAGCAGCCAATTGCGGGCCGATTGCAAACCCGGGCAGCGCTCGCCTGATGGCAGGCCGCTCGATTCTGTACCTTGGCTGCAGTGAACTTGCCGCCGATTTCTGCGCCAACATCAAGAGCTCCGCTTCGTGCGGGCAGCTCACACAATCCAATGATCTGTCGATACCCGATGATGCGCCAGACAAGATTGATGTGATTATGTTCGAGGTTGGCCCTGGCATCGCTCAATCCGGGCAATCGCTGGCTGCACTAATGAATACCTTTTCTGGTTATCCGCTCATTGCTGTGACCAGCAAGACGCACGAGCATCGTGGCATTGCAGCGGTTCGCGCCGGGGCGCAGGGCAATGTTTGCGCTGATACGATCACCGAACAGGAACTGGAGGTGGTGATTGACCACGCCGCCCAGCGACACCGGCTTTTGATGCGGCTATCGGAGACCGACAGCACCGTATTGTCAATATTGAAAAGCATTAATGACGGCGTGATTGTGGTTGATCGCCACGGACACGTGCTCGACATAAATCCTGCCGCTCGTTCCATTCTGGATCTCTCACCACGGCAACAAACAGATGCTGACTGGGCCAGGGCATTTTGCAGTATTGCTGCAGATGGCAAGAGTTTGGTTGAACACGATCAATTGCCACTGGTGAAGGTCTGCCGCGGGCAAAAGTTCACCAACCAGTTAGCCGTCTATCGACTCGCCAACCAGGACGACACTGTTTTAAGTATTAATGGCCAGGGTCTCTATGACGGCAATCGCTCACTGGTAGGTGGTGTGATTACTTTCCGCGATACCACCGACGTCATGCGGCGCACAATCGAACTCGAAAAACGCTCGCAATACGATGACCTGACATTACTGCCTAACCGTCGCCTGTTTACCGAGCAGCTTGAGAAAGCACTAGGCCGCTGCCAGCGAGGCGACCGGCCACTCGCTGTGCTGTTCATCGATCTCGATCGCTTTAAGTCAGTTAATGACACACTCGGTCACGATATCGGCGATGAGTTGCTACGACAGGTCGCCGAACGATTAAACAAGAATTTACGCGTCGGTGATTTGTCCGGTCGCTGGGGTGGTGACGAATTTGTTGTCTACCTTGAAGATTTCGGCGAACCACGCAACGCGGCCGCAGCGGCGCAGAAGCTGGTGCTGGTTCTTTCAGAAAAATACAACGTCAGTGGTAGCGAGGTTTATGCAACACCAAGTATCGGCATCGCGATTTATCCCGACTCAGGAAAATCAGCCGAGCGCTTGATTAAGGCTGCCGATCTCGCAATGTACCAGGCAAAAAGCCGTGGTGGCGGTCGTTTTCAATATTACTCAAACTCGCTGAATACGAAGCTTGAGCAACGCGAAGAGCTCGAGGTTGGGCTGCGCCACGCCCTGGTGCGCGATGAGTTTGTCCTGCACTATCAGCCACGTATCGATGTTGGTTCGGGCAGACTGATTGGTCTGGAGGCACTGTTACGCTGGCAGCACCCGCGCTTTGGCCTGCTGCCACCAGGCAGGTTTCTGACAATTCTGGAAACCAGCGGTCTGATCCACTCCGCCGGTGAATGGATAATCAATACCGCCTGCAGGCAACTCGCTTCGTGGCAACATCGGTTTGAACTTCCGGATCTCGCAGTTTCAATCAACCTTTCGCAGCAACAGCTAAAACAGGGACGACTTGTCGACGCGGTAGCAAAAGCGCTTAGCGACACAGCGCTGGATCCGGGTTGTATCGAATTCGAAATCAACGATGGCGACATCGTTCGGCAGCGTTCAGCAGAGCTTGAGACATTGCATGGATTGCGCGCACTTGGCGTCAGATTATCACTGGACCATTTCGGCACTAACGATGTTTCCTTCAGCTCCCTTGATACCGGCGTGATTGACAGTTTTATTCTCGATCAGTCTTTGATCCAGGATGTCGAAGTGAACGGCAGCCACCAGCGAATAGTTCGTGCTGCGATTGCCATGGCCCGCGGTCTCGACATTGAGGTAGCAGCCGAAGGCGTGGAAACGATAACGCAGCTGGAATTCTTGCGCAGTTGCAAATGCGACCTGGCACAGGGCTTTCTGATAAGTCGCCCGATGCACCCGAAGAAAGTGTCGTCTATTTTACGTAGTGAGATAGCAGGAACCCGCCTGCTATCCCGGGGAATGCCCTAGCTCGCCCAGTTTGAGCGTAGACTTTTGTCCGGGTTACGACGATGACTGCTCTGCGGCATAACCGTGTTTTTCCAATGTCTCTGCAACTTCCGGTGGTATGTAGTTTTCATCATGCTTTGCCAGCACGGTGTGCGCCGCAGACACATCTGACAATTCGATTTAGAACATCATGTTGTCGCGAAACGCTGTTAACGTTAAAGCGGTTACGACAGATATGCCGAGAATGACGAGGCCAGGGCGGAATTTGGTCAGCACTGCTAGCATGAGAGGCTGCGCCGGGGACTAGTGAAGGCGTGGGCGCGCCAGTTGGCTTTGATCTCCATATGCCGGGCGCGTTAGTTACCATCCATACTCGGGGCTGCAAATATTTTTTGGTTACCATTTCTTGAATAGAGCCCGTCCCGCCAACGACCTGTCAAACGGGTTATGAGTTGATATTGTGGTCGCCGGCAGGTTGGACAGGACACGCCATATGACTGAAAAGTTTGACCTGTGCGACGACCGACTCTTTGGGGATAAAGAGCGATTCGGTCGACTCCAGTCAAAGCAGGTCCGAAGTGCGCGATTATGTATTTCAGCCTTCCTGGCAAGTACAGCGGGTAACGTTACCGGGTTCTTAATCATTAACGGTACTTACAAAACCCGTCGGCTTAACCGCTAATACGGAACAGTGAACCTGTGAAGAGATCTGTTCTGCGGCAGTTCCAAAAAGGAACCCTGCAATGCCAACCGGCCCTGTATCACCCATGACAATTAGATCGGGGTGGCGTTTTTCCGCCTCGTTTAAAATCGCGTCGCTGTGCTTACCCTTTTTCAAATGCACACGAAGTTTAGTGCCCCGGTGACTGTACGGCGCTGTGAGACGTCGCAACCACTTCATGTTAGCTCTGCGAATGCCTGCTACCAACCGTCGGATTGCAAGCGTTCCGACTCTTGATCGCATCGCTTCTTCTCCGCTGATTCCCCATGAGGAAATAACATGCAGTTCGGTTTCTTCTTCCGTGCCGAGGGAGGTTGAAAAATCCAGAACCAGTTCATTCAGTTTTTCACTTGCGCCATTCATATCGGAGTCCAGCGCGACCAGTATTCGTTCGTGCCTGTCATGTTTTAGCGGCTTGAAAAGCCAGACCGGGCATGGGCACTGCCGCAACAGAAACTTATCGATTGCCTCGAGACGTGTCGCCTGATTTTGCGGACCTTCAACCGGTTTAATGAGCAGATCGTGTTTGCCGCGGAGGACCTGTTTTATGATTTCTTCTGCCGGGTTGCCGTATAGCGGCTGACTTGTCAGCGCTCCGCCAAGCTCATTATCTTCGATCAGCCGCGGCCCTTCTGCTTCGTCCATCGCTGACGTTACGTCCTTAGCGATATGCACGAGGGTTAGACTTGTTCCTTGTAAGGTAGCCAGCTCATGTGCGCGGCGAACCACCGCCGAAGCCGTTTCGTTCGGATCCACGACACACAATATGTTCTTAAACCTGTGCATGTTAAGCCTCCTCGGCGATAGCGAGCTTCTGCTCACTGCACTTTACATGCTATCATATTCATGATACTAAGAACAGGTTATTATTAGCCGGTCTTCTGTTTCAACATATTAAAGTGATGAAATCGTGGAGATATTTCATCCATTGCGGTAACTTGCCAGCGATGTCTGAGAAGCAAGAAAATGGCCGGAAGTGGACGTTCCTGAGCAATTATGCCCATGTTTTGGTGTGCCTGGCGGAGGATCCGGCAGCGCGGATGAGAGACGTCGCGGATCAGGTTGGAATCACGGAACGTGCAGTTATTCGTATTGTTAAGCACCTCGAAGAGGCGGAAGTACTTACGAAGCAGCGCGAGGGCCGTCGCAACCGCTATCGAATAAACATGGAAAAACCGCTGCGCCATCCCCTGGAAGCGCACGGTACAGTGGGGTCTCTTTTGACAATGCTGCTCGGCTCCAACCGGGTGCGCCAGGCGTCCGCCTAGTTTCGACACATCGCCCGCCGTTCACGGTGCTGCCGGCAGCGGGACACAGAAGCGTACTACTGAACCGGAACGCCGATGAAGCCAATGCCGCCGACGCTACAGTGAGACTCCAATGGGTGTCGTAAATGTTGTTCTATGTGAATCTCGTCAGTGCTGCGGCGACCTTGCCTGTTTCGCTGCTAAAGGGTCAGGCTGAACGTCAGTGCGAAAGTCTGGCCAGGGTCCTCCTCGAACGTGACGATATTGTTACGTTTAATGGTGACGGTCTCGTCAAGCAGGTTTTGCGCTTTGATTTTCAGTGTCATTCGGTCCGTGGGATACCAGAAGTAAGTGAAATCCAGCGAATGGAACGGCTGCTCATAACCATCCGGCGCACCGTTACGGCCTGATACATAAAGGCGCTCGCCAAATACATTGTAGCCGAGCGAAGCACTGTGCCTGGCTTCCAACGAATCAAACCCGAGCGTGACATTGGCGACGTAATCGGACGCACCGCTCAACTGACGAACCGGATTTGTTGGTGCATCGGCAGCGCAACTGTTTGCGGCATCGATATCACAAATCAGCTCCGAATCCTGCAGAGTTGCATTGCCCTGCACATAAAGCGTTTCGAAGATGCCGCCCAAAAAGCCCAGTTCCTTAAGGCCCTCAATCTCAACGCCGTTGACTTCAGCCGAGGTCGCGTTGACGATCTCGCGAGCAACAGTAGTGTCACTCGCCGCGGATTCGAAGAATTCTATCGGTCTTTCAATTTCCTTACGGAACAGCGTAACTGTAAAGTTATCGCCATTGCCAAAGAACCACTCACCGCGCAGGTCGAAGTTACGAACATCAGCCGGCTCTACTCCAGGATTGCCGCGGGTGAGATCACCCGTGATTGGATCGATATAGCTGGCGCCGGTAATTTCGCGCAGATCAGGTCGAACGGCAGTGTCACTGAAGCCAAAACGTAACTGAAATGTGTCTGCCAGCCAGTCGCCCATGTAGGTCAGAGACGCGGCCGGGTAGATCTTGTCGCTCGCGAATACGCCCTCTGCGAGAACATCGGGATCGGTCGAGATTTGTGGGTTTTCCGGGGAGTAGCCATACGGAATCCAGTTCACGGCGACCTGTCGATAGTCCTCCCAGCGCAACCCTGCCGCGATACGCCAGGTATCGTCGAGCGTCCATTCAACAGCACCAAAGACAGCATCAGTCATCGTGGCAGCAATATAGCTTTCATTGTTAGTACCCTGGCGATCGAATATGTAGTTGTTTGTTGTATCGGTAATGTTGCCATCTGAAAACACGCTGTCCAGGGGACCGCGCAGGGTTTCGCCGTCGGCGACATCGATGGCCCCCAGGCTAAACTGTGTTTGCCTGTAGGTGCGGATCTTTCTTACAAAGTTGTAACCGCCCTTGAACTCTATGTAGCTACGTTGCGTATCTATCGGCAATGCGAACGACCAGCCATAATTTTCGACATCGTCATCGAGATCGGTGAAGCGAAAATCTCCGGATGTATTGCTCAGCGTCACTTGTTCGCCAAGCACCACCGCCGTCATTGGGTCGGTCACCGTTTGCGACGCAATTTCTACCTGGTTGGGAATTTCCGTTTCTGCTGTCGAGTCCGAGTAGAACCAATCGATGCTGGTTTCCTGCGGAACGAACGCCAAAAATTTATCCAGGAACCGTAATCGTTCGCGCGTATCGGCGCCGAGATAGTGCCTGCCACGAATCTGGTTGGTCAGCAAATTGCGCTCTTCGAACTGCAGACGATAGCCGCGAAAACCGAGGCCATCGTCGATCTCACGATTCTCGTTGAAGAAATCAGTAGTTGCCGTTTCATCATCGGTATTCCTCAACCACAGGGTCGTCGTGGAGATTTCGTGATCTTCCAGGAACTTGGCGCCCAAACTCAATGTGCCCGCCATATTTACAGAGAAAGTTGTTTCTTCCTCTGTGTCGGTACGTTGCTCGGGAAAATTGAAGTTTCTCGCCAGTCTTGTGGTCTTGCGCCAATCGGTCTGGTACGAACCACCAACGTCGAAGCCAACTTCCCAGTCGTTGTTGAGCACGAAATTATTACCAATCGAGGCACGCAAGCGCAGATCGGTCGGCAGGCTTTTTGATTTCACACCAATATCCCGGTTGAGCTCAAGACCCAGCTCGCGATTAAACGCCTGCGCGTCGGCCAGGGTTGCGGTTGGATCCTGGCGCTGCATGGTGCTCAGGATATTCTGCACACTGATATCGCCCTGCAGATCGTTAAGGGCGGATTCGATTGCGGGTGACAGGGCACGGCTACCATCATCGGTGCCAAAGCGGTCATCACCACCGCCCGCATAAGAAACGCCGTCGCCATTATTCAACGTGTTGTAGCCACCGCCAATTTCAAAATTGAAGGCGAACTGATCCGGTACGCCTTTGGTACGAATATCAATGGCACCGCCGCCGAAGTTTGCCGGGAGATCCGCGGACCAGGCTTTTTGTACTCGCAGCGAACGCACAATCGAGGTCGGGAACACGTCGAGCGGGATAACGTTGCGGGTCAGGTCAGGTGAAGGGATCTGGGCGCCGTTAAGAGAACTCGAAGAGTATCTTTCACCCAGTCCGCGAATGTAGATGTACTTGTTCGCTACCAGGGTGAGCCCCGGAACTCGTCGCAGCGCATCGCCAACCGTTGAGTCTCCCAGGCGGGCGATGGTATCCGCGTCCAGCATGTCAGTAACGGACGAGTCATTGAGCCGCTCGTTAACCACCTGCTGACTGGCGCTGATGAAGCGACCCGTGACAATAACTTCTTCGATCACTTTTTCATCATTTTCCGATGGCGGCAGCGACGGCTTTGCGATCGCAGCCGAGCTCGAGGTTCCCTCCTGTGCCATGGCTTCGATTTGCCACGCCAGCGAAGACACTGCAAACAAGTAGCCCAACAGTCTTCCTGTGGTCCTGATGTTGAGTTTCATTTCTGTTAACACCCTTACGCTTAGTTAGCTCTATTGCGATTTCATAGTTGTCTGGATGAAAGCAGGCACTGCACCGCAAGAACGGGGCAGTGCCTGGTTTTCAGGTATTTTTGCAGAGCGGGTCAAAGAGCCTCGAACCAAAGTGGTTGCGCGCGATTCTCCGGATGGATGCCGTAGGTCCAGCCTGCGGTCCAATCCACACCCGCAGAATCAACGCCGCCAAGATAACTACCCGGACCGGTAGTTGGCTCCGATGTTGCCACTGGCGCTGCGTTATCGATCAGCGAGGTATTCCAGGGCAGTGAAGCGATAGCGAGACTGCCACCAAGCAACTGCAATTCCGGATTGCTCGTCGCGGTCGCGCTGGTCGCGGCAGCCGCGATTACCGGGTGAAACTGTCCGCCCTGACCGACAGTGGCATCATCTGTCGCAAATGCCTCTTCTGTAACAGTAGAGGTTGCGAGAAGCTGTCCGCGAGTATTCTCACCGCAGGACCAGAGCACTGAATTGAGCTGCAATGATCCATCAAGGGCAGCATCCTGTGACCGGTTGTCGATACGCAGACAGTAATTGTCCTCGCCACTTGTTGCATCCGTTACGCCGAAGGACGCGATGACCAATGCGTTATTGATGATCGGCGTAATACCTTCGCGCAGTCGCCACCCGGCACCCGGATCGTGCGTCGCTGTATCGGGGCCATTCGCCGAAACGATACAGGTGAGGTTGTTGATAACCGGTGAACTCTGCAGCCCACGTGCGATCATGTCCTCGACAACGACATCTGTCAGGCTGCTGAATGACCCGATTCCATCGGCTTCGATGCAATGGTTGCCGTCGGTCTCTGACTGGATAGCGATGGCGTTGCTGATCGTTCCGTTCCAACCTTCGTCGATGTCAATTGAGTCATCACGTACATACAGAGCCACATAGTTTTCGAAACTGACCGAACCACCAAACATCTCGATACCGTCGTCGAATGTCGAATACATCTGCAGGTTCCGAACGATCGTGTTAGCACCGACTGCACCGAAAGTGATGCCGTTGAGTTCATCACCGTTGCCTACTGTTGCGCCGGTGTGCTTAACGACGACGTATTCGAGCTGTCCGGAATTGTCATCATCGTTAATGCCACCGTACTGGTTCTCATCATTGCCACTCGAGCCTTCAGAATCCACATGGCATTCACCATTGAGCACAAAATCGGCCGCACCGCGGGTACCTGCGTAGCTGCACTTGTTGGTAACGCCAAAACCGTTGATGACCATGCCGCCCCACTGCTGCACATCTTCGGCACCAACGGTTCCATTGACGTCAGATTCAGAGGTAAAGGTGATCGGTGCATCGGCACGGCCTATGGCGACAATCCGTGACCCGCGGTTGACGACCATAAAGTCTTTGCTGGTCTTGAATGCCAGGGTAGCGCCTGCTTCGACAATCAATGTTGGCCCGTCACCTCCCTGTGCGATACCAGCTGCCTGCAAATCAGCGTCGGTCCGATAGGATTTGCCAACGAAGAGGCTTGCTTCGAAAATGTGGGCCCCGCCATCGGCGAGTGCCGGAAGGGTCATATCCACTTCCAGGGGCAGCACATTGGAGGCAAAGGCCGGACTGTAGATACAGTTACCGTTGCCATCGGCCTGGCCCTGAATGATTTGCCCAGCGGAATTACTGTAGGAGGCGCATAGGTCATTCGCACCGCCGCCGCCACCGATAATCGTGTTGTTACTGTCCGTAACCGATGTCTCAGGGGCAATATTGATGTCCCCGCTTGAGCATGCGGCAAGCGATGCGCCCGCTATGACGATGGGCAGCAAGAGCCTGGAATTCATTTGTTTTCTCCGAAGATATATATGATTCGGAGAATGTAGTGAAGAATTATTGCGTTAATATTACCGTTGCATTAAGAGTTTGTAACGTTCACGCAAAGGTTGAAGAATGGGGCGTAGAGAGGACCATGAGCGCAACGGGTTCACCCCATTCCAACTTCGAAATGCTGAACCAGTAATTCGACGAACGCCCTTCCCCACCAACACCGAGCCAGTCGAGGTTCGTCTTTATGTTGCGGCCATTACGCTTCGGTGTATTACCCCGATTATTCGATGAATTCACCTGATATTTGGGTGGTGCAAAATATGCGGACAGCGAATTATTGACGCGTTGGTGGGACCGCGCTATTCCTGCGCTTTACTGCACGACCAGCATGCAGCGAACTGACCTTCGTTTTCCGATTTGCAATGCTTACAGCACCATGCTGCAGATGGACTCTCATCGATAAGGCTGGAATCGTCAATCAGTTGCTGCGCCCGATCGTAGTCCAGGTTATTTTCGACCCAGAGTTGTGGCCAGGCATCCTGAAAGGGCATCTCCCCGATGATGGAGCCGAGATATTCGTTGCGAATGAACGCAGGAATGCCTTCGCTGGTCAGCAGATTCTTGTAATGATTTATCGTGATAATCGAATCCGAAGAGGTTACTTTTTTCATAGCAGGCCACGCAAAAACTCCGCCGGATCGTCGCCGCGTTCCAGCACTTCGACAAGGGCAGAGCCCACTATTGCGCCTGCTGCATGCACGCCGACATTTGCAACATCTGCGGCAGCGCGTATGCCAAAGCCGGCACATACTGGCAGTTGTGAGACTGCAGATACCCGTTGCAGATAATCCGCAAGATCAGCAGGTAATCCGTTGTCGCCACCGGTGATGCCGGTAATCGTCACCGCGTACAGGAAACCACGTGATGCATCCGCCAGTTTTTTCAGTCTCTCATCCGGCGTTGCCGGCGTTACGAGCTGAATAAGACCGACGCCCTCGTTATCCAGAGCCGTCCGAATCTCTTCGCTCTCTTCGAATGGCAGGTCCGGCACGATGAATGCACAGACGCCTGTTTCACGAGCGCGTTGTGCCAGCTTCTCATAGCCAAAGGCCAGCAGCGGATTAAGGTAGGACATCATGACCAGGGGTGCTTCGATACTGCCCTTAGCCGTATCAAGCTGTTCGAAAATCCATGTCAGGGTGACGCCATTCTGGATCGCGACAAAGCTTGAACGCTGAATGGTCATGCCATCCGCCATCGGGTCGGAGAATGGCACGCCAAGTTCAACCACATCACCAATCGCCGCTATCGATTTAAGCGTCGCAATAAACTCATCTGGCTGCGGGTATCCCGCCGTAATAAACGGTACCAGGGCTGGTCGTCCGCCTTTATTCGCCGCGGTGATTGCCACGGTTATCCGTTCATGCGCTTGCATTGAAATTCGTCCTTACCGGTAACTGGCTTAAAGTTGGCATGTCTTTGTCACCGCGACCTGAATTGCCGATCAATACGCGCTTGCCAGGATTCTCAATCGACCAGCGTTTCGCTGCAGCATACGCATGGGCAGTTTCAAGCGCGGTCAATATGCCCTCTGTTTCGCAGAGTTCCTCCAGCGCCTGCAATGCTTCATCGTCGCGTGCACCGACGTAGGTTACACGTCCTATGGCCTGCAATAACGCATGTTCCGGGCCGACGCCTGAATAATCGAGACCTGCTGATATCGATTGTGTCTCACGCACGTTGCCGTGTTCGTCCTGTAACACTATTGAATAGCTGCCCTGCAATACGCCCGGCGTTCCGGTTGCCAGTGTTGCCGCATTCTCGCCGAGGCCATCACCTATACCGCCAGCCTCGACACCTATTAACTCGACCTCGCTGTCACCGAGCAGCGGATAGAAAAGACCAATCGCATTTGAACCACCACCCACACAGGCGAAGGCGACATCCGGCAAGCCACCGGCATATTCTATGATTTGCGCTCGTGCCTCCTGTCCAATCACCGCTTGCAGCTCTCTGACCAGATAGGGATACGGATGCGGCCCAACCGCAGAGCCGATCAGGTAATAAGTATCAGCAGGATCGGCAACCCATTCGCGCATGGCTTCATCAATCGCTGCGCGAAGTGTTTTGTCGCCGGTCTCCACTGCCACGACTTCAGCACCGAGGCGATGCATGCGATCAACATTCGGCGCCTGTCTTTTAATATCGACGGCACCCATATAGACACGACACGGCAAACCAACGCGCGCGCAGGCTGCGGCGGACGCGACGCCATGCTGACCGGCGCCGGTTTCCGCAATGATGCGCTTGGCCCCCAGTCGTTTGGCAAGCAATGCCTGGCCGATCGCATTGTTAATTTTGTGGGCGCCAGTGTGTGCGAGATCTTCCCGCTTGAGCCAGACTTCTGTGCCCCAGCGTTCTGATAGTCGCGGCGCGTAGGTTAGCGCGGTCGGTCTGCCGACCCAGCCGCGCAATTGCGCGCGGAACTCTTTCTGAAAATTCTCGCTGTGTAAATGTTCTGCAATGCCACGTTCAAGTCGTTCGAACGCCGGCACCAGAGTTTCGGGAACATAACGACCGCCGAACGGACCAAACCGTCCGCGCTCATCCGGTAACTTTCCATCTATGGAAGCCTGCAGTAGTGCCTGCGCTTCCCCGGTTTCCAACACCGCCTTCATTTTCTATTCCTCATTTGATCGCTCTGTAATTCTTGCCGCTGCAATAAATGCCTGTATCTTTGCCGCATCTTTTATGCCCGGCTCCGATTCAACCGCGCTTGAGACGTCTACACCGTATGGCGCTACTTCCCGGATTGCGTCCGCAACATTGCCGGCACTCAAGCCGCCAGCAAGTATCATCTGGCCGCGCTTAGCCAGGTTTGCCGCAATCTTCCAGTCTACTTTTTCTCCATGACCACTCTTTTGCCCTTCGTAAACAAACGTATGCGATATTTCGTTGTCCACACTCGCCGCACCCTCGCGAAATACAGGCCATCTTTCGATATTGGCCGCAACATCGAGATTGGCGAAATCTGCAGCGTCTGTCTGCAACACGTCTGGTTGAAACACCGCCGCTACTTCGTTCCACTCGTCACGCGATGGGTGCAGCATTACTGCGACTCTCTTTACGTTCTGCGGAACTTGCGCCGAAATCTCTGCAGCATGTTGCGGCGTTACTCGACGCGGCGACTCAGCAAATACGAAACCGAGGGCATTCGCTCCGGCGCTTACTGCAGCCCGCACGGCTACCGTATCCGCCATGCCGCAAATTTTGATGAACATTGTCATGCAGATACCACGCCACGACCGGACACCAGCATGTCACGGATGAGCGCGGTTGGATCATCAGCGCGCATCAGTGCTGTGCCAACCAACGCCATTTCGTATCCCCATGCGGCAACTTCGGCCGCATCCTCTGCCGTATGCTGCCCGCTTTCAGCCACACAGGTAACACCACCCGGCAGCAGCGGGCCGAATCGTTTGATCCGCAACGGATCCAGTGCAAGTGTTTGCAGGTTGCGTGAGTTAACTCCGACCAGAAATTTGTTGCGGGCCGCCTGTTCACGAATTTTGGCTTTCTGCATGATGAACGCAGATCTTTCGAGATCGGTTTCATCGAACGACTCGAGCAAAACGAACAGGTCGTTATCAAACGCACAATCGAGCATGTTGTCGAGTTCATCATCGCTCAGTATTGCCGCGATCAGCAGGATACCGCTCGCGCCCGCCGCTTTTGCTTCGAGAACCTGTACCGTATCAACCAGGAAATCCTTGCGCATTACGGGTAGCTCATGCTCTGCAACTGCGGCCACGACTTCCTTCAGGTGACCAAGGTGACCATCGAAACGATCGGGCTCGGTCAGCACGGAAATTGCTGCTGCTCCACCGTTGGCGTAGTGCCTGGCGCGATCTGCCCGGTTACTATCGATACTGGCCAGCTCCCCTTCAGCAGGAGAGCGGTTCTTGATCTCCGCAATGAGGTCGAAGCCGTTCAGGTGCAGTGGATACGCGGCACAGTCCAGGTCATCCGACGAAAACGATGTCTTTGATGCAGCGACTCTCGCCGCGCTGCTTTGCGCCATATTTTTCAGGAAGCTGCTCATCAGTCCGCGAAATATGCGTTGAAGTCAGCCAGGAATTTTGCGCCCTTGCCACTGTCGATTGTATCTGCGGCGAGGGCCACGCCTGCCTGAAGATCGGTAACGAGCCCGGCGACTTCGAGTACCAACGAAGTACCCATCAGCAATGCGTCCCGATGTGCGCCTTTGTCCTCACCGACAAATACGCGCTTCAGTTCAGCCGCGTTATGTGCTGCGTCACCACCACGCAGGGCGTTCGGCTCACATCGCTGCATACCGTAGTCCTCCGGGGTACGCGTTGTCCTGACAACCGAGCACGCGGCAACGTCATAAAGTGTGAATTCGCCGACAGGCGTCGCCTCGTCCCAACCGGGTTCACCGTGCACAACAAATGCTCTTTCTATTGGCATTCCGGACAAAGTTTCCGCCATCAGTTTCGCCGCGTCGTGGCTGAATGCCCCTATTAACTGAAACGGCGGCGCCGCCGGGTTGGTGAGCGGGCCCAGCATATTGAAAACCGTGCGTACGCCCAACGCGCCACGCACGGGCATTATCGCTTTCATAGCCGGGTGATACGCCGGTGCAAACAAAAACGTGAAATTCAAGGCACCGAGACACTCGACACTCGCCGCCGCATCCAGCGGTAACGGCATACCGAGCTTTTCCAGCATATCCGCACTACCTGACTTGCTCGAGATCGAGCGATTGCCATGTTTAACAACACGCGCGCCGGCAGCGGCCGCCAGCAATCCGGTACCTGTCGATAAATTGAGACTGCCCGACCCGTCGCCACCGGTACCGACCGTATCTACTGTTGGCGGGCCATCAGGAATCTCGGGGTGCAGCGCAAGCTCACGCATCGCCGTTGCGAAGCCACGAATTTCCTCAGCCGTTTCTCCCTTGGCACGCAACGCCGCCAGCAACGCTCCAGCGAGTGCCGGTTGCATGTCACCGCTCGCCATCTCACACATCAGACCGTGGGCATCACCCTCGGTGAGCGACACACCGTTGAGTAACTGCTCAAGCATCGCCGAATATTGGTTGTTCATGCTCTCGTCATCCGCATGAAATTCTCCATCAGCTTGTCACCTTCCGGCGTCAACACGCTTTCAGGATGAAACTGCACGCCTTCCAGTGGCAGCGTGCGGTGGCGTACACCCATGATCTCACCTCTTTGTGTTTTCGCACTCACGATGAGTTCTGCCGGCAGCGATTTTTCCTCTGCGTACAGCGAATGGTAGCGGCCTGCAGCAAACGGTTTTGACAGACCCGCAAACAATGCGCCATCGTCGTGATCGACCATTGATGTCTTACCATGCATCAGTCGCTCTGCACGAACGATTTTGCCACCTAAGGAGGCGACCAGGCACTGGTGTCCCAGGCACACACCGAGGACGGGTGTGATCTCTGCGAAGGCGCTGATCATCTGCATTGATATACCGGCGTCTTCGGGTCGACCCGGGCCCGGCGAGATAACAAGGTGTGTTGCTTTTAGCGCAATAGCTTCATCCACGCTGATTGCGTCGTTGCGATAAACGAGCACCTCTGCACCGCGTGCCGCGAATGCCTGCACCAGGTTGTAAGTGAAAGAATCGTAATTATCGATCAGGAGAATGCGCACGCTGCCGCTCATAAGCCTTCTCCTGCAATCTCCAGCGCTCGCCGCAGTATCTCGCTCTTGGCGAGAACCTCCTGGTATTCTTTCTTCGGCACACTGTCAGCAACGATGCCCGCACCGGCCTGAAAACTGTATTCGTCGCCGTTAAAGACCAGTGTACGAATCGTAATTGCCTGATCCATATCGCCGCCAATGTCAAAATAACCCGCGGTGCCGGCATACAGGCCACGACCGGTACTCTCCATTTCCTCGATGATTTCCATCGCGCGAACTTTTGGAGCACCGACGAGGGTGCCGGCGGGAAAGCTCGCAGCGAACAGATCGAATGCGTCGTACTCCGCTGCCAACTCGCCTTGCACACCGCTTACGATATGCATTACGTGGCTGTATCGTTCTATGGATCTGTATGGCTCTACTTTGACGCTGCCTGCTGTTGCAACGCGGCCAAGATCATTGCGTGCAAGGTCAACCAGCATGACATGTTCCGCAGATTCCTTTGGGTCCGCGAGCAGGTCAATCGCGTATTGATTATCTTCCTCTGTGGTTGCGCCTCTCGGCAGGGTTCCCGCTATAGGTCGCAGAGACGCAGTGCGGCCATTCAATTTAACCAACGCTTCAGGCGATGAGCCGACAACTTTCAAATCACCGAACTCGAAGAAGAACATGTATGGCGAAGGATTAAGCAGGCGCAGCGCACGATACACTTCGAATGGTGCTACGTTGGTACGGCCCTTGAATAAAATCGAGATAACAATCTGGTAGATGTCGCCGGCCGCTATGTATTCCTTGCAGGCATCAACACGATCCGAGTATTCCTTTTCAGTCATGCTCGCCGTTGGCTCGCTGATCGAAACCTCGTTGTCATTCGTCGGAATCGCACCGCGCAGCAACCGGATAACCTCTTCACGCAGAGCCTGTCGCTCGGCCTCCGGGCCATCATGCAACAGAGCCACGCGACGTGTCAGGTGGTCGAACACGAGCACAGACTTTGTCGCACAAAATGCCGCCCGGGGTAGATCGGCTTGCGGTGTGGTCGTTTGCGGCAGGCGCTCGAAAAGACGCACGACATCGTAGCCGGAGACCCCCACCAGACCGCCGGAGAAAGGTAGCCCTTCTACAACCGGTTTCGGTTTCGGTGCGCGGCCCAGCGCGCCGCGAAGCGCGTTCAGGTACTCGTGGCGATTCGCTGGTTGTGTCGGCTCATCATCGCCGATCTGCAGCCCGTTATCGTCCAGGCGTATTTCGAGCGCATCACCAAACCCCAGGAAAGAATAACGTGCCAGGCGTTCGCCACCCTCCACGCTTTCGAGCAGGAAGCGCGGTTTCAGGACTGCGAGTTTCAGATACGCCGATACCGGCGTGTCCAGATCAGCGGCTATGTCGAATGGTGGTTCCATTTGGTTTTCTCTGCCCTGTTATTTCCAGAGACAAACTGTGGGAGCGGCTGTCTCAACTATCGTACTTAGTGGTAGCGTCAAGATGAGTGCGACAGCTAAGACGCCGCGAATGGTCAAAAACATTCGCGGCAAAAGCCGCTCCCACAATCTGTCACTAGCGATACCTTGCCTTCCGCTGGGTACCTCACCTATAAAAAAACCCATCTCCGCATTTTGGCGGAGATGGGTTTGGTTTGTTGTTCTTTTCAGCTATACGTCAGCCTGCCACCCACTCCTTGTGCGGTAGCCACCACCAGCTCAGCTCTGAATTGGATGCGGTAATCATAGGTGCCGAGTATCCCCGTGCGAAAACCAATCGTCAAGTTTCTCCGCCAGTGCGATGACAGCGAGCCCCTTATCCGAGGTCATAGAGCAACGGCAGAACAATCGAGAAACCGATCCACATGACTATCGTCAGCGGTATGCCGACACGCATAAAATCGGAAAACTTGTAGCCACCAGCACTCAGGATCAGCAGGTTCGTCTGGTAACCAAATGGCGTCGCATAACTCATGTTGGCACCGAAAAGCACTGCCAGCACAAAAGGTATGGGGTCTACGCCCAACTGCTGCGCGATGGACACGGCAATAGGTGTACCTATTACGGCTGCTGCATTGTTCGAGACCACGTTGGTAAGAATAGTCATGATGAGAATGAAGGCACTGAGTACAATCGGTATCGGCATGTCCGCGGAAATATTCACGAAACCGAGTGCCAGGAAGTCCGCCATACCGGTACCCATCAGGGCCTTACCCAATGCAAGACTGGCGACGATGATCATGATGACCGGCGTAGACAGTGCATGCACGGCGTCACGCCAGGTCAGGCAGCCGAGCGCCAGCATTACGCCGACGCCGATTAGTGCGCTGACGGCTATCGGCAAAAGCCCGAGAGCTGCCGCCAGCACCACAGCCCCCATAACCGCAAGCGCCCGATTGGCGCGATGCGTATGCGGCAAATTGGTCGTGCCATCGAGTACCAGCATAGTGCCGCTGTCTTTCAGGGTATCAATGGCCTCCTTGTTGCCCTGTACCAGCAGCACATCACCGGCACGCAGGCGAATCGAGTTCAGGTCGCCGGTAACCTGCGAACTGGGTGCTCTTGCCCGGTGTATCGCCAGGGGCAGCAAACTGTAGCTGGCGCTAAAGCGTGCTGCAGCAAGGCTGCGTAAATGCAAGGGTGAGCCGCGCGTCACAACGACTTCGGCGATCTGCTGGCCCTCTGCTTCCAGGGGCGTATCCTCGCCGATCGGGTGTTCACTGTCCGAGATGTTATATAGCGTCGCACCCAACTGGTGTTCGAAGTATTTCAGGTTCTCCGGGGAGTCCTTGACGAATAAACGGTCGCCGGGCTGCAGGCGCACGGACGGCAGCTTTGCCAGGAATAAGGATTCGCTGCGCTGGATCCGGTCCACACGCATCTGGCCGTCGGTTTTCGCCAGCACCTCCGATAAAGTCTTGCCGGCGGCAAAACCACCCTCTTTGATAAACAGCTGGCTGTTGAAAACCCGCGGTGTGATATCGGCCATCGGCGGTACACGTTCCGGCAATAATTTTGGCGCTATCAGCCAGAGAAAAACCAGGCCAACGCCGCCGACGAGTATCACCGGCAGAACAAAATCGAACATGCCAAATTTAGTCAGCCCTATATCCTGTGCAATACCAACGACCAGCAGGTTGGTGGATGTGCCTATTGTGGTCGACATCCCGCCGATAATAGTGGCGAGACCCATCGGCATCATCACACCGGAAACCGAAAATTTCGCACGCAAGGAAACACTAACCAGGATGGGCATCAACAGCACAACGATCGGCGTATTGTTCATGAATGCACTGAGGACGGCGCCAGCAACCAACGTAATCAGCAACGCGAGCACAGGTCGGGTCGACCAGGCGCGGCCGACAATTGTCGCCAGTGGCTGCAATGCACCGGTGGTTTCGAGTGCCTTGCCAACCATCATCAATGCGCAGATCGCGATTAACGCTTCATTGCCAAAGCCGGCGAAGAACTGCGTCGGACCCAGTGGCTCACCATTACTTTCATAGGGGAAAATCTGAAACCCGGCGACAAGGATGATCAGGATTGCAAGACTGGAAGTCTCGAGTGGCAGTCGATCGCGGGTAAACAGGAATAATGCCAATGCAGTAAGCAGCAGCACGGCAAGCCCATGAATATCTGGCGTTACTGGTTGCAATCGAGCCTCGCGAAAATGATTTCGGTGCCTGGCCCTGACTATTCATGAATAGTCAGGGCTTAGTGGCGGTCACAAACCGTATATCACTTCATACCCCGGCTGCAACGACCGGGCGCGCATTGTGACCCTGGATTACTGCCCAGGCACGGCGGTGGAAGCGCTGATATTCAACAATACTCCAGCCGCTTAAGTCAGCATGACAAGCAAAGCTCCAGGCGTCTGCATGACGGATAACCGGTAACAAATCGATAAATTCAGGGTTGCAATCCGGCGCACCGGGCAATACCGAATAGGGGGACAGCACCAGTATGTTTCGGTGCCGCACGGCAGACTCTCGCACCGCAGACTGCCAGCGACTACGCCAGATATCCCGTTGCGGACCATCATCCAGGCCGATTGACGGATCCGCACGCACAAAAGCCGGCAGCACGCCGGTTTTTTGCGCCAACGTTGCAGATGCGGCATACAACTCCCGCCTAATGCGTATAACAATCTCGCCCAGCCAGTTGAGGCTGTCGAGATTCGCCGGACACCATGCGCGGCGCAATACCAGGTCGCCCAGACCGGTCAGTGAAAACGCCAGGCGGCGATGCAATTGAGCATCAGCCTGTTGTGGGGGACAGGACCAGGCAAGATGATCGTGCACCTGTTCCGCGATATGTACGGCATCGGTCAGTGCCGGCACCAATCGACGCCACTCGATCCGCCCGCGGGAATCTGTGAAAGTCGTGAGTGGAATTTCGATCGGCAACCAGGCTGTGTTCGCCGGCACCTGGACGCCGGCAACCGGCAATACAGATGCCGCAACTTCCTCGGAAAACAGCGGGCAGGCGCTTCTGACCATGCCACCATAGGCAGGCAGGACAGGCGTGGGATACTTTCGCTGCTGCCAGAGGAACAACCAGTTTGCATCAGTCACATCCTGCACCGTCGGATTGCAATGCCGTATCATTTGCAGGCTGTCCAGGAAAACATAACGTGGACCCTTGCCCAGCACAGAGTTCGCGATCACCGAAAATGCCTGCAACGGCATTTGGTGCGAATGCAGGCAAAGTCCGATACCGCGTGCTGACAGGCCGCGCCCGGATAAGCCAAACTGCAACAGTTCACAAAAGTGCTGCATTGATTGCAGCGCAGTGTCCCCGCCACCGAGGTCTGTCAGCGCGAGGGTCAACGGAATTTCCCGTCGGACCAGGTTGCTGAGCGACTTTAGCAATCCACCAAACTCGAAGGTTGAGCCGAGAGTCCTCGTGACCGGCAACAGGTAGGGCACCCCGGCTGTGGTTACCTGCTTGCCGCAGTAGTGCATCTGCGGCTCGAAACCAAGTTGCCGCAGTTCGCCAAAGAGCGCAGCAAGAGGGTCTGCCGCTTGCGCAGACACGCCGTGTACGCCTATTTCATGATCGTCACGCGCGACCAGGTCAGTATTTTCCAACATGTCTGTCCTTCCATGGACCAGCAACGATTCTGCCGCCCTCGCGCCGCTATTACGTCGGCAGAAACTGGGCAGCTTGCGGAGTTTTTCGTTGTATCGCGCTCTTTGCAGCCCTCAACCTGGCCTTGTTGAACCACTTGTACACAGTCTAGGTTACAATTGTGACCGGGAGAGACCGTGCCAGGCAGCCGTGGCGGGAAACCGGCCCCACTGGCCGAGCAAGTTATCGGCCAGTCACCATTCCAGCCGCACGATGGATCTCCCTGTGAGGGCGCGCACTATGACTTTAAGGCTTATTCGCATCGTACTGGCTGGCGCTGTATCTGTTTGCCTCGTCGCCTGCAACCAACCGACCTCTGTAGCAGAGGCCCCGGTCCTGGAGAGTGGATACTGGCAGGCGACTATCAGCTTGCCCGGTGCCGAGATCGAAACCGGCCTGGAAATCAGCAATGACGGCGATATATACCAGGCCAGCCTGGTTAATGGCCAGGAACGCGTGCGGATCTCCGAAGTCAGCTTCACGAACAACGAACTTGTGTTGCGATTTCCCGGCTTCAACAATGAAATTCGCGCCGTTCTCGCTGACGATAAACTGAGCGGGGAGTTAACCATTGTCAGACGCTATGGTGAAACCCAGGTGATGCCATTCACGGCGACCCCCGGTGGTGAGCGCAGCCTGGAAAGCAACGAGAGTCCCCGTCATGACATGTCCGGTCGATGGGCAGTAAAGTTTCACGAACCCGACGGTACGGACACGCTTTCGATCGGTGAATTTGCCCAACGCGGCTCACGCCTCTTCGGCACGTTTCTCAATCCAAACGGCGACCATCGTTTTCTCGCCGGCAACGTACGTGGCAACCGCTTCAAGTTATCGACTTTCGACGGCGCTCATGCATTCGTTTTTTCCGGCGAATTAAATCAGGCTGGCGAAATTGTCGATGCCGATTTCTGGTCGTCAACATCCTGGCATCAAAAGTGGTCGGGTGTGCGCAACGACAGCGTCGTCCTGCCGGATGCATATAACAGAACATTTCTAAAACCAGGATATGACCGCTTCGATTTTGAATTTCCCGACCTGGATGGCAACCTGGTATCGCTGGGCGATGAGAAATACCAGGGCAAGGTAGTACTCGTAACCATTGCCGGCACCTGGTGTCCGAATTGCAATGATGAGGCCAGGTATCTTGCGCCGTTTTACAAGCAGTATCGCGATCAGGGTCTGGAAATCGTGGCGTTGTTGTATGAGCATTTCGAGGACGCGGATCTCGCCGCCGAGCAGGTTCGACAGTTCCGCGCCAAGTTCGCTATCGAATATGACACACTGGTGGCCGGCATCTCGGACAAAACCGAGGCTGGCAATACTTTGCCGGCACTAAACGCGGTGCTGGCTTATCCAACGACGCTATTCATTGATCGCGATGGGCGCGTGCGAAAAATTCATACCGGCTTTACCGGGCCTGGAACCGGCGTGCACTATACTCGCCTGCAGGAAGAATTCACGGACCTGGTCACAACCATGCTCGCAGAACCAGCGAATTTGATCGACACGCTGACCACCGAAGAGACGGTGAATCTGCCAGAATAAGAAGCTGGATTAAGGGTTTTTTAAGGCCCACACCGGACAGGAGAAAGTCATGCCATCATTCGATGTAGTGAGCGAATTCGATGCTCACGAAGCAAATAACGCCATAGACCAGGCCAATCGTGAAGTCGGCAACCGCTTTGACTTTAAGGGAACCGGTTCAAAATACGTGCTGGAAGAGCAGGTCGTAACGTTAACCAGCCAGGCCGATTTTCAACTGCAACAGATGATGGATATCCTGCGCCTGAAATTGGCGAAACGTGGCATCGATGTAGGCTGCATGAAAGAAGAAGAAGTGGAGATCACCGGCAGCGAAGCGCGGCAGAAAGTCATTCTACGCAAAGGCATCGATACGCCGCTTGCCAGGGACCTCGTCAAACGAATCAAGGCGAGCAAGATCAAGGTGCAATCGTCTATCCAGGGTGAGAAACTCCGCGTCAATGGAAAGAAGCGGGATGACCTGCAGGCTGTAATAGCATTGTTAAAAGATTCCAAGACCGACCTGCCATTGCAGTATGAAAATTTCCGCGACTGACGGCACGTAAAAAAACAGAGAGCGCGATGCACAAGTCATTACGTCGGCAAGACATTACTTTTGAGGATAAATTCCAGCCCTTGCGCGACGACGTGCGCATGCTGGGAACGCTGGTCGGTGAGTTACTCAAAGACCAGGGCGGTGATGAGCTGTTCGACATCGTGGAAACGGCGCGATTGCGCGCGATTCGCCGCCGTGAAGACAATGAAAAGCCCGGTGAAGACCTTGCCACGCTGGTCAACGATCTTGACCTGCCGCTGGCTGCGGAAGTTATCCGGGCTTTCTCTACCTATTTTCAGATGGTCAACACCGCCGAAAAGGTGCATCGCATACGCCGACGACGTAAATACCTGCAGGGCGTTGATCGGTACCAACCCGGAGGGCTGGAAGAAACCCTGGCCAAGCTAAAAGCGGCCGGACTCGATCTGCCCGCCTTGCAGAAGCTTCTCAATTCCATGCTCATCGAACCCGTGTTCACTGCGCACCCGACTGAACCGACGCGACGAACAATCTTACGCAAAGAGCAGCATATAGTTCGCCAGTTGGTCGATATGCTCAACCCGACAATGACCACGCAGGAAACCAACATCTGTTTGGAGAATATCCGCCTCGACATGACAACCGGTTGGCAAACAGATGAGTCACCTTCTGCACAAATGACGGTTGCGGATGAACTGGAGCACGTTCTTTTCTTCCTGACGGACGTGCTCTACAAGGCTATGCCGCCTTTTTACGAAGATATCGAGAATGCTGTCGTCAGGGTGTATGGCGAAGAGGGACGACGGGTCACAGTGCCTGCCATAGTCAGATTTGCTTCGTGGGTTGGCGGCGATATGGACGGCAATCCCAATGTTAACGCCAAGACCATACGCTCAACACTGGCACGGCAGCGATCATTGATTCTCGACCTTTATTACAGGGAATGCGGCGCGCTGTCTTCCAAGCTCAGTCAGTCCCGTGACCGTATCGCTGTTGATGACGCCATCCTCAAGAGAATCGATCACTACCGCGGCATGTTTCAGCATGCGCATCATGCTGTTCCCGTACGACACAGGGACATGCCGTACAGGGTGTTTTTGCGCCTCGTTCAGGAACGGTTGCAGGCCACCTACGATGACAGCGTATACCCGTATGAGTCAGTTAAACAATTTCGTGACGACATCGAAATTCTCGCCGCAAGTCTTGCGGCCCACAAAGGACAGCATGCGGGGTTATTCGCGGTCAAACGGCTGGAGCGCCGCATTGAGACTTTTGGTTTTCATTTTCTAACGTTGGATGTTCGCCAGGACGCGCTTGTTCACCGACAGGTGGTTGGTGAATTACTCGGTGAAGAGGACTGGCTCAACTGGACACCGGAAGACAGGTTGACGCGAATTGTAGAGGCAATCGAGTCGCGGGATTCTTTTTCCGACACACAAAGCATAACTGCCCGCAAGACACTTGCTGTTTTCCAGGCAGTCGCGTTCTGCAAACGCAAGTACGGTGACAATGCAATTGGTCCCTTCATCATCAGCATGACACAGGGTGCCGACGATGTTTTGTCGGTAATCCTGCTCGCGAACTGGAGCGAATTACATAATCGTCGTGGCGAGGTGCCGGTCGACATCGCCCCACTCCTCGAAACAGTTGACGACCTGCAGAGTGGTAAGAAAATTCTCGAGGCGCTGCTCGCGTGTGACTTGTACCGCAAACATTTACGGCAGCGATCTGATCGGCAATCGGTCATGATCGGCTACTCCGACAGCAACAAAGACTCGGGGCTTGCAGCCGCACGCTGGGCGCTGCAGCACGCACAGGTCGAACTCGTCGAAGTGATGTCCAGCCAAAATATTGAACTTAACCTTTTTCATGGCCGCGGCGGTACGATCAGCCGTGGTGGTGGAAAGACGCATGCCGCCGTAATGGGCGCGCCACCCGGTACAGTGAACGGGCGCCTGCGGGTTACCGAGCAGGGAGAGATCATCAATGAAAAATATGGTCTCCGGGGTATTGCATTACGCACACTCGAACAGGCGGTTGGTTCCGTCGCACTTGCGACAGCAATGCCCGGACATCGTGGCAATGACATGCCCCATTGGCACGATATGATGGATGTGATCGCCTCTGCCAGTCGTGAGACCTACCGCCAGCTTGTTTTTGACACACCACGTTTTCACGACTACTTTCGGCTGGCGACGCCAATCGACCTTATCGAACGTATGCGTATCGGCTCACGCCCGGCATCACGTCGCGCTGGTAGCGGTGTAGAAAACCTGCGGGCGATCCCCTGGGTATTTGCATGGACGCAAAACCGGCTCATGTTACCTGGCTGGTATGGCCTTGGCAGTGGCTTGCAGGCCGCCAGAGAACAGTTTGATGATGTTTTATTCAGGGAAATGTTCAGCGAATGGTACTTCATGCGCACACTGACGGCGGACGCCGAAATGGTGCTTGCGAAGTCCGATCTCGGTATAGCCAGGCTTTACTCCGGGCTTGCTGGCGAACTGCATGACGAATTTTTTCCGCTGATTGAGAAGGAATATGAACTGACGCGCGATTTAATTCTGGAATATTCTGATCACAAAACCCTGCTTGAGGGCGACTCCACGTTGCAGCGGGCAATTATGTTGCGAAATCCCTATGTCGATCCGATGAGTCTGTTGCAGATCGACCTTCTGCATCGTTGGCGGGATTCAAATTATGAAGATGCGCAATTATTCGATACCTTGCTCGCGAGCGTCATTGGTATCGCCCAGGGCCTGCAAAATACTGGCTAGGAATTGCGCTTCGTTGGGCAATCGCGGCAAGATGCCGCTCCCACGATATCGGCGTGAATCTAGTGGGAGCGCTGTCTCGCCGCGATTTCTTTAGTCTTCAACAAAACTTGCGTACTCATCCAACGATTTTCGGCTAATGTCCGGAACCATCGCATCGTCAGCAGGATAACCAGTGACAAGCAGGAGAAAAGGTCTGTCACTGACTGGTCGATCGAGAATCTTATTAAGAAACTTCATCGGGCTCGGCGTATGTGTCAGACAAACCAGGCCCGCCATATGTAACGCTGTTATCAATATGCCCGTCGCAATGCCGGTCGATTCAACCGGGTAGTAGTGTTTGACTTTACGACCATCGGGCAGCTTGCCGTATTTCTGCAGGAAGACAGTGATCAGGTATGGCGCAGTCTCAAGAAATGGTTTGTCGGAGTCAGTTCCCAGCGGTTCAAGTGCGGCCAGCCACTCGGCTGACGCACGATGTTCATAGAATTCCTTTTCCTCAACTTCGGCGGCTACTCGAATCTTTTTCTTCGTTTGTGCACCGCTGACTACGGAAAAATGCCACGGTTGCAGATTAGCTCCGCTAGGCGCAGTACCCGCTGCGCGCAATGCATTTTCAATGATATCTCTCGGCACCGGGCGATCTGAAAATTCCCTAACCGTTCGCCGCCTGTCAACTTCAGCGAAGAACTCTGTCGCACGACGGCGCATTTCATCAACAGGGTGTTCGTCCCAGGTCTGTAGCGGAACGGTGCGGTACTGGCTCATTTTTCAGCTCTCATGTTGTGATGCGATATTGTGGCCAACAAGCATGAACACTGTACTCTGCAGCTCGGTTAGTCACCCAGTTTTCGCAACACTGTCCATTGTGTTGTTTCGGACTCAGAAACCGCCTTGCCCATCGCGGAGATCCCTGCCGCGTGTACTGAGTCAGGGTCACCCGTAATTAGTGGGTGCCACTCCGGCAAATCGCCGCCATCTGCGAGCAAGCGATAAGCGCAGGTCGCCGGCAACCATGCGAAGGCCTCTGGATTATCGACCGACAGCACCAGGCAGCTGGCCACTTTTTTTGCCCTGGCCTGATAATTGCTGCAGCGGCAAGTGTTCAGGTCCAATAACTTGCACGCTACGTCAGTGAAATAGATGTCGCCGGTTTCATCGTCCTCGAGTTTTTGCAGGCAACAAAGGGCGCAACCGTCACACAGCGATTCCCACTCCACTGCCGACATCTCGGCAAGAGATTTGCGTTTCCAGAATTCATCGGTCATCTTTCGGGCTCTCGTGAAGTAACGGTAACGATATCACTATGAAAGCAGTATTCCTCGATTTCGCGACGGTCGGCTCTGACGAGCTGGACATTTCGCCGTTGCTGCAAGTATTGCCCGGTCTTGAAGTTTTTGACAATACAGCACCCGCTCAGGTCGTTGAGAGGCTTGCTGGTGCACAAGTCGTCTTCGCAAACAAGGTTCGGTTGACGCAGGAAATTCTCAATCAGACCGATGCTATTAGATTTATCGGACTGACAGCAACCGGGGTCGACAACGTTGACCTCGCCGCGGCGAAGCAACATGGTGTCGCCGTCTGCAATATAAAAGCGTACTGCACGCAGTCAGTTGTGGAGCATGTGTTTGCAGTGCTGCTCAGTCTGAGTCACAACATAGGCCGTTACAACCAAAGTGTGCGTGCAGGTAACTGGCAGAAAGCGTCCGACTTTTGCATGCTCGAGTTTCCACTACGCGAACTTTCTGCGATGACCATTGGCATCGTTGGCCACGGTGAGCTCGGACGTGGTGTCGAAAAAATTGCCCGTCAGTTTGGTATGTCAGTGCTTATCGCGAGACGCCCGGGACAGGATCCTGCGGACGAAGATGGTCGTACTGAATTGCGGGAACTGCTGCAAAAATGCGATGTTGTTTCATTACATTGTCCGTTGAACGACGAAACCGAGGGCCTCATAAGCGCTGCTGAGCTCAGGCTTATGAAACCAACTGCGATACTTATTAATACGGCGCGTGGTGGCCTGGTTGATTCAGCAGCACTCGTAGATGCCCTGGATACAGGAGAAATTTCGGCTGCTGCAATTGACGTGTTGCCGCAGGAGCCGCCGGTTGATGGCAATCCGTTGCTTGATTATGCGGGTGATAATTTGATTGTTACGCCGCATATTGCCTGGGCGACAGTAGAGGCGAGGCAGAATGCGATTAATGAAACGGCATTGAATGTTGTGGCGTTCCTGGACGGGAAAGAAAGAAATCGCGTGATTTGAGAGATGCAAATGCTTGTGTGGGAGGGGCGGGCCGGTATTTTGAAAAATCGAAAAACCGGGGTCGAACCGAGGTTTCCGATCGACATCTCTTGAAAATTGAGAAGAGGTGCTATAAACCTCGGTTCGACCCCGGTTTTTCGTCTTGGCGGGCGGTTCAGGCGCCAATCACCTGCCTGGCCCATTGCACGACCAGACGCACCCTCGGCGCCGAAATGTCGAAAGCCCTGTCGAAATCCATCCATTGATATTCGTGATGCTCAGGTCGACCAAGCTCGGGTGAAATCCCCATTTCAACACACACCTGATCCGTCCTTGCCAGGTAATAGCGAGCCACCTTGCCACGATTGTACGGCCCGGTGTCCGTGAATCGTTCGCCCCACTCGAACTGCAAATCGCTGATTCCTGTTTCCTCGTCGACTTCACGTAACGCTGCCTGCAGCGGCGTTTCGCCTGCCTCGCAAATACCCTTCGCAAAATCCCAGTTTTGATAGGCTCGCAGCATCAACGTACGCCAGCCGTTTTCCGTTCGGCGTACCACGACCGCACCGCATGACAGTTTTTCCGCCACGTCATTCATCGGGAATTTGCTACGCTGCCCGCAGGACGTCTACGGGTGAGGCATTGATGGCGCCACGCGCGGCGATATAACCGCTGCCACAGACCAGGAACATGCCGCCCAAAAGACCGGCGCCCCAGAGCGTTGGATTAAACGTGTAAGGTAATTCAAACAGTTGCACTGCAACCACCGCTGCAAGTATGGACGCGCCAGCGGCAGCGAGCAGCCCTGCGGCAAAACCAATCGCAGCAAACTCGGTCAGGACACCCAGCATGACAGTGCGTCGCTTGACGCCAAGCGCACGCAACATCGCACTTTCAAATCGTCGCTCGTCAATAGTCGACTGGACAGCTGCGAACAACACCGCGATACCGGCAGCAAGCGTAAACACGAAGACCGCCTGAACGGCAAGACTTGCTTTGTCCAGAATGCTCTTGACCTGCTCAAGGATTATATCCAGATCAATGACAGAAACAGTGGGATGTGAACGAACGAGGTTAAGCAGAACGTCTTTCTCCTGTGCATTCATTTTCAAACTGGCCACGAAGGTCGTGGGGAAATCATCGAGCGCGCCAGGTGACAACACCATGAAAAAATTCGGCTGGAACGAATCCCAGTTGATCGAACGAAAGCTCGCCACGGTTAATTCAATTTCCTGACCGGCAATGAGAAACTGCACCTTGTCGCCCAGCTCAACACCCATCTCGGCGGCCGCCTTTTCCTCGAGAGAAACAAGTGGCTCACCGGCGTAATCGGGCGACCACCATTCCCCGGCAACGATTTCATTACTCGAACTAAGTGATTCGGACCAGGTAAGGTTCTGCTCCCGATTTGCCATCCACTTGCCGTCTTCAACCGGGTACTCCCGCGTTTTTACATCCTCGCCGTTGATTGTCTGCATGCGGGCGCGCACCAGCGGCACGAATGCCGGTGCTGCTATGCCATCGCTTTGAAATATCTCTGCTATGGACGCACGTTCCTGAGGCTGGATATTGATCAAAAAATGATTCGGCGCATCCTTATCCAGCGTTTGCTGCCATCCATCGAGTAAATCCGTGCGCACAAACGTCAGCAATAGCAAGACGGTCAGGCCGAGGCCGAAAGCAACCACCTGCACCGCGCTGTCTCTTCCGCGGCGCGATACATTCGCCAGACCGTAACGCCATGCAATGCCGACACCACCCCGGGAGCGCCCCATCACTGCGACCAGAAGGCGCCCTGCAACATAGAGGACGCCGGATACGATCAGCATCCCACCGAGAACTATCAGCAACATGCCCGCATCGCCGATCGCCTGGTACAGCATCGCTGTTACCGCGACCAGCGCCGTACTTACGATTAACAGCCTTGACGGCGGTGGCGGCATTTCGTCATGGCGCAATACGCGCAGCGGTGGTGTATCGCGTAGTTGAATCAAGGATGGCAGCGCAAAGCCGATTAACAGGACAATTGCGCTGGCTGATGCGAGCAACACCGGTGAAAAGCCAACCGCTGGCAAGTCTCCCTGGATAATGTCCGCAAGCATTGCGGTAACGATCTTTTCCATCAAGAAACCGACCACACTACCAACAGCAATGCCAAGTACCCCGAGTATGAAAAGCTGAACTGAGGCAGCGGTAACAACGAAGCGCTGACTTGCACCCAGGCTTTTCATTAATGCAACAGTGTCCATGCGTTTGTGAGCGAAGCGACGTGCCGACATGGCAATAGCAACTGCACTCAGCAACAAGCTTATGACCGCGGTCAGAGACAGAAAGCGCTGTGCCCTGTCTGCTGCGTTGCTCGCACGATCACTACCTTCCTCGCGATTTCGACTACGCACGGAATCCGGCAGGATAGGTTCGATTGCTTCGTAAAACTCGTCAACAGCGCTCTCCTCTCCGGCCACGAGTAGCGCGTAGCGCACTCGGGATCCCTCGGTAATGAGGCCCGTTGCAGGGAGATCGTCATCGTTGATAACCAGTGAAGGCGCTAGCGAAGCAAAACCGATCGACTGATCCGGCCGATAGGTGAGGACCGCGTCAATTTGCAGATCGGCCTCGCCGACCGAGATTTTGTCGCCGACGCTGACGTTGAGTCTTGCCATCAGCGCGCCATCAGCCCATATTTGCCCCTGTTTGGGTATACCCTCGGCTACACGTTGTTCGCCAAACAATCGATCTGCAATGCGTACGGCACCACGTAGAGGATAGCCATCGCTAACGCCCTTGATCGTTGCCAGTGAACTTTTTTCACCGGCGAAAACAACACTCGGGAATGTTTGTGTTTCGGCGGATTTCAATCCATGCCCGGCCGCCATCTCATGCCACTCGGCCGGTATTACGTCCGGCGAACGTAAACGAAGATCTGCCGCCAACACCTCGTTTGCCTGGCGCGCAACCGCACGGCCAATGCGATCGGTCAGAAAACCGACAGCCGTCAATGCAGCAACCGCCAGTGCAACTGCAGCGAGCAACACAATAACCTCACCGGAGCGCATTTCGCGGCCGAAACTGCGTAGTGCATAAAGTACAGCTTTCACCGGACCGCCCGCTCATCGCTAATGAGCTTGCCGGCGTCGAGCTCAATTACGCGATCACAACGCTCTGCCAGTGATTTGTCGTGTGTAACAAGAATAAGTGTGGTTGACGACTCGCGATTCAATTCGAACATCAAATCCATGACGTGTTCACCGGTACGACTATCAAGATTACCGGTCGGCTCGTCGGCAAAAAGTACCGCGGGCTCGGTTGCGAACGCCCGGGCGATCGCGACACGCTGCTTCTCGCCGCCTGACAACTGTGCGGGATAGTGGCTCCAGCGTTCTCCAAGGCCGACCTGCTGCAGAATATTCAACGCGCTTTGTCGCGGCGCATCCCTGCCGGCCAGTTCAAGCGGTAACATCACATTCTCCAGGGCGTTGAGCGATTGCACGAGGTGAAATGATTGAAAAACAAACCCAACACTGGCCGCCCTGACAGCAGCGCGACCGTCCTCGTCAAGACTGGTCAGATTTGTGCCGCCCAGCCAGATTTCGCCCTCGGTTGGCAAGTCCAGGCCGGCGAGCAGGGCCAGTAAGGTAGACTTGCCAGCACCGGACGCGCCTACAATTGCGACCGTTTCGCCCTTGTTGATGGCGAAACTGACCGCCGAAAGGATGGTCAGACCACCTTCGGGGCTGCTAACCTGCTTGCTCACGTTTTTTGCAGCAAGTACTACGTTTTTACCGACTGGATCATCATTCATGCGAATGTTTTTAACCTTTTTTCTGTTATTGGCTATTAACGCTCTGGCACCGGCCCAGGGCGTGATTGCACCGACCGTGCTGGTGTTCGGCGACAGTCTTAGCGCTGGTTATGGCATAGATATTGACCAATCGTGGCCTGCTTTGTTGCAATCCCGGCTGGCCTCACAAGGGTACGAACATCGCGTCATTAACGCCAGTATTAGCGGTGAAACGACCGAGGGCGGTAAAACGCGGATTGGCTCGGCACTCGAACGCTTTCGCCCCGATCTTGTTATTCTTGAGCTCGGTGGCAATGATGGCTTGCGCGGCTTCCCCCCCGAGGTTATGCAGGATAATCTCAAAACTATTGTTGAGACAACCAAGGCCAGCGGAGCCACGGTTGTCATACTCGGTATTCGCATACCGACCAATTACGGACCACGTTACACACAAGCGTTCGAGAACGTCTATCGCGATCTCAGTGAGCAGCTGGGGGTGCTTTGGATTGAATTTCTGATGGATGGTGTCGCATCGAATGAGGCACTGATGCAGGATGATGGCATTCATCCGAATGCCGATGCGCAATTGATACTTCTTGACAATGCCTGGCCGATAATTCGCCAGGCGCTGACTGACCACAACAACAAGAAATAGACGGAGACACAGAAAACGTGGAAAAGATCTGGCTGAAGTCATACCCGGCGGGCGTACCCGCGGAGCTCCCTGCTCCCGAATACAAATCGGTACGCGACATGATTGATTTTTCGCTTCGCGAATTCGCCGCGCGCCCTGCCTATAGCAACATGGGTACGACGCTGACATTTGCCGAGCTCGACCGACTTTCAATGCAATTTGCCTGTTATCTGCAGCAATCGCTTGGCCTTACCCGGGGTGAGCGTGTCGCCATCATGTTGCCCAATGTACTGCAGTACCCGGTTGTGCTGTGTGGGATTTTCCGTGCCGGCCTGGTAGCCGTCAACGTCAATCCGCTCTATACCGCGCGGGAGCTCAGGCACCAGCTTGCTGACTCCGGCGCCAAATGCATCATTATTCTTGAGAATTTTGCCGACACCCTTGAAAAGGTAATCAATGATACGAAAATCGAACATGTCGTAACGTCACAGCTTGGTGATTTGCTTGCCTGGCCGAAGCGCTCAATTACCAACTTCGTATTAAAGCGTATTAAGAAAGTTGTACCAGCTTTTTCGCTGCCGGGTAGCGTGCCGCTGCGCCGGGCACTGAAGAGTGAATCGGGCGCGCGTCTCGAACCGGTCGAACTCGGCTACGCTGACATCGCCTTTTTGCAATATACCGGTGGCACAACAGGACTTTCGAAAGGGGCCATGCTGAGTCACCGCAACATGGTGTACAACGTGCATCAGAGTTTTGCATGGCAGGCCGGGGCATTCGATGGTATCGAGCGCATTGTTGCTATAACCGCGTTGCCGCTTTATCACATATTTTCATTACAGGCTAATTGCCTGTCCATCATGTTAGAGGGTGGCGAAAATATTCTAATAACTAATCCGCGAGATTCGGCCGGGTTTGTCAGCGAGCTTAAGAAACACAAGTTCGTCTTTTTTTCCGGGGTCAATACAATGTTTGCGACGTTGCTAAACACACCCGGTTTCGCAGATCTCAATTTCACCTCCCTGCGGTTAACGATTGGTGGCGGTATGGCTGTACAGGAGGCCATTTCGCGAAAATGGCTGGAGGTAACCGGGCAGCCGATTGTGCAGGCCTACGGCCTGACAGAAACCTCACCAGCGGCCATTGTTAATCCTCTGGGCGTTAAAGAATTTACCGGCTCAATCGGCCTGCCCCTTCCATCAACCGAGGTTCGCATCTGCGATGACGATGGTAATGATGTCGAGGCGGGTTGTGTCGGCGAGATCTGCATCCGCGGCCCGCAGGTCATGGAAGGCTACTGGCAGAACGCGGAGGAGACCGAAAACGTCATGCTGCCCGATGGTTGGTTTCGTACCGGAGATATCGGTCGTATCGACGAAAAGGGATATGTGTTCATCGAGGATCGCAAGAAGGACATGATTCTTGTTTCTGGCTTTAATGTTTACCCGAATGAAATTGAAGGCCTGGTAGTGGAAATGGATGGCGTTCTGGAGGCTGCGGCGATTGGCATACCGAATGAAAAGTCGGGCGAGGTGGTCAAGCTTTTTGTCGTCAGGAGCAATCCTGCGGTCACTGAAAATGATGTCAATAATTTTTGCCGTGACAACCTGACGGGTTACAAGGTGCCCAGACAAATTGAGTTCAGGGATGAATTGCCGAAGACGAATGTTGGCAAGATATTGCGGCGGGCTTTGCGCGATGAGTAGAACTAGCATTCGCGGCCCAATTTGCCTGTTCTCTCGAGACGCGTGATCAGATTGGTGCAAATTGATCTTTAGTACAATAAATGTCAGTTCGCAATTACCCTCTCCTCGATTTCCAATGGGTCAGGCGAACTGGGTGCAAATTGATCTTTAGTGCAATAAATGTCAGTCCGCACCAGCCATAATCGCAATAACAAAGGTGAAGGCGGACTGGCCGCGAATATTACGAATGATACGCCGGGCTCAACCTGTGCACAGCATCAACCAATACGCCAAGATGATCAGGATCAATATCCGGCGTTATCCCATGCCCTAGATTGAACACATGCCCCGGACCGTTACCGTAACTGGCCAGCACATCTGCGACACCCTGTTCAATAACAGCCGGTGATTCCCTTAAGACCGCGGGATTCAAGTTGCCTTGCAACGCGACCTTGTCTCCCGTGAACTCGCGCGCCTGATCAAGATCGGTGGTCCAGTCGACGCCCAGTGCGTCGCATCCGGTCGCTACCATTTCTTTCAGCATGGAGCCGGCGCCCTTGGTGAAAAGAATAACGGGAATTCTTACACCATCTTTTTCTCTTTGCAGACCATCGACAATGCGTTGCATTCCTGCCAGCGAAAAGCGACGGTAGTCATCCAGCTCGAGGGCAGCGCCCCAGGTATCGAAAATCATGATGGCCTGTGCACCGGCGTTAATCTGGGCATTCAGGTAGTCCGTCGTCATCGCTGCTACAACATCAAGCATGTGCTCCAGTAATGCCGGATTTTCAGCGGCAAGACCCTTAATTTTCGTAAACTCCCTGCTCGAGCCGCCTTCCACCATGTACGTACCAACCGTCCACGGGCTGCCGGCGAAACCGATCAAGGGTACCTGTCCGTCAAGCTCACGGCGGATCAACGATACTGCGTCAAAGACGTAGCCCAGTTTCTCGGTGACATCGGGTATGGCAAGATTTTTAATCTCCCTCTCGGTAGACACCGGATTGCGAAATTTTGGCCCCTCACCGGTCTCGAAATAAAGACCCAGACCAAGCGCATCGGGAATTGTCAGTATGTCGGAAAACAGGATTGCGGCATCAAGCTTGAATCGGCGCAGCGGCTGCAGAGTAACCTCGCAGGCGAGCTCGGGGTTCGAGCACACGCTCATAAAATCGCCGGCCTTCTCGCGCACCGCGCGATACTCGGGCAGGTAACGACCAGCCTGGCGCATTATCCACACCGGCGTGCGGGACACGGGCTCGCGCAGCAAGGCACGAATCAATAAATCGTTTTTGAGTGGTGCTGCCACAGGTCAGAGCTCCGCCATTGTTGTTGCTATCGTTGATTGTATTGCCTCGGCCGCCGCTCTTGGGCTTGCTGCGTCGCGAATTGGCCGGCCCACGACGATATGATCTGCGCCATTCCTGAAGGCCTGCTCGACGCTGACTACGCGTTTTTGGTCGCCGCTCGGTTTATTGTCAACCGGTCGGATACCGGGGGTAACAACCAGTAGTTTCGCATCCACGTGCTCACGTAACTGCGGCACCTCCAGCCCGGACGATATTACACCGTCACATCCGGCTTCGAACGCACGCCTGGCGCGGGACAAAACCAGTGCCCCCACGTCGCAATCAAAACCAAGATCATCCAGATCACCGCGATCGAGACTGGTCAGGACCGTGACAGCGAGCACCTTCAAATTGTCACCCTTGTTTTCTGCTGCAGCTTCCATAATCGACTGGTTACCATGCACGGTGACACAACTTGCACCACGATCTTTTAGCTGCCTGACTGCAGAACCGACCGTTGCCGGGATGTCGAAGAATTTCAGGTCGGCGAACACTTTCTTGTCGCGCGCCAGCATCCAGTCCAGCAGCTCGAAGTAGCCGCCACTCATCATCAGCTCCAGACCGAGTTTGTAAAATACGACCGAATCGCCGAGCTCGTCAGCGAGTACGCGTGCCTGGTCGCAATCGGCTACGTCCATGGCAAAGATTAGGCGCTCGTTGGTGGCGATTGATTTGTATGTCACACTAAATAGCCTGAGGAAATGAATTCGCCGCGCATTCTATCAATTAAGTCGATCGTATTCTGCAATTGCGAAGCGATCGGTCATGCCCGCGATATAATCGGCAACGACTCTTGCTTTCTCAGGCGTGTTGTCGGCAGCAGCGCTCGCCCGCACCGAAAAATCCGCCGGCAACTGCCCTGGATCGGTCATATAGCGCTCGAAGAGCACCTCTACCATTGCCTTGGCTTTATCGGTCATCTCGCGGACTTTGTCGTGTTGATACAGCTTCTTATTGAGGAATCGCTTGAGCGAAGTATGCATCTCGAATACGTCCTCGCTAAGCGCCACGATGGGCTCCTTATGTTCGCGAACATCCTGTATTGATCCGGGGGCGATCGCATCAATACGTTGTTGCGTAGTATCGATGAGATCTGTGACCACTTTGTTGATCATGCGACGGATAATTTCATAGATCAGACGCCTGCCCCCAAGCTGTGGGTAGGTTTCCTGCACTTCGAGGTATTGTTCGTTGAATAAACCCTGCTGGCGCAGCTCGTCGAGGCTTAGTAGTTCGGCACGAAATCCATCATCAACATCGTGATTGTTGTAAGCAATAGCATCCGCAATATTCGCGATCTGCGCTTCGAGCCCGGGCTGGTTACGGTCGAGGAAACGCTGTCCTATATCTCCAAGTTCACGGGCATTCTTTGCTGAGCAATGCTTCAGGATGCCCTCGCGCGTTTCGTAGGTAAGATTGAGGCCCGGGAAGCCCGCGTATTTTTCCTCGAGTTCGTCGACAACCCGCAGCGACTGCAGATTGTGTTCGAAGCCGCCAAATTCCCGCATACAAGCATTCAGCGCATCCTGGCCTGCGTGGCCAAACGGCGTATGGCCGAGATCATGGGCAAGACTGATGGCCTCTACAAGCCTTTCATTCAAGCGCAATGCCTGAGCCACCGTTCGGGCGATCTGCGCCACTTCCAGAGAGTGCGTAAGTCGCGTGCGATAGAGATCGCCCTCATGATTCACAAAAACCTGGGTTTTGTAGACGAGGCGGCGAAACGCAGTTGAATGGATGATGCGGTCCCGGTCTCTCTGGTACTCGCCGCGGTAGGGTGCACTCGGCTCGGCATAGCGCCTGCCTTTACCGTGCTCCTCAAAGGCTGCGTATGGCGCCAGTGTGCCCAGCGAAACACTCATCTCAGCCACGCGCCCCGCTGAGGACTGCATCTAAACGCTCATCCGGGTAGTCGGAGCTTAGATATGCGTCGCCCAATCTGTGTAAAAGCACGAGGCGAATTTGCTTCGCCTGCACTTTCTTATCCAGTTGCATTGCTTCGCGCAGCTTTTCAGCGCTAATGGCAGGCGGCACTGTTGGTAGCCCCGCGTTTTGCAACAGGGACTTGAGTCGCTGCTGTTGAGCCTGATCGATATCACTCATGGTTGCCGCCATCAGCATACCCGCGGCCACTGCTTCACCGTGCAGCCACTCGCCATAACCAAGGGAGTTCTCGATCGCATGCGCGAACGTGTGACCAAAATTAAGCAGGGCGCGTTTACCGGCTTCACGTTCATCCTCTGCGACTATCTGTGCCTTCAACTCACATGAGCGCGTAATCGCATAGACAAGTGCCGCTGAGTCTTTCTGCAGCAGCGCAGACATGTTCAGTTCCAGCCAGCTAAAAAACTCCTCGTCCGCGATCGCTCCGTATTTTATAACCTCGGCAAGTCCCGCTTTTAGCTCACGCTCCGGCAAGGTATCAAGCGTGTCCGTATCGATAAGGACGACCTGGGGTTGGTGAAAAGCACCGATCAGGTTCTTGCCGCCGGGATGATTGACGCCGGTCTTGCCGCCGACCGCTGAATCTACCTGCGCCAGCAGTGTTGTTGGTACCTGTATGAATGCAACGCCACGCATGTAGCAGGCTGCCGCAAAACCGGCGATGTCGCCTACAACACCGCCACCCAACGCTACAACGGTTGTGTCACGATTTGCAGATCGGGCCACGAGCTTGTCTATGACAGACGCGGCACTTTTGCTGGTCTTGTACTTTTCGCCATCTGGCAGGGAAATGGTGCTGTAGTTGCCGTTAAAGCTCTCCAGCAACCGCTCCAGGTACAACGGGCCTACCGTTTCATTGGTGACGATCAGGCAGTCCGGACCCTGTAAATAAGACGAAAGGTCGAAGTCGCCCAGCAGGCCGCTACCAATAATTATTGGGTAGCTGCGTTCGCCGAGATCGACAGTCAATATCTGGGATTTCGTCAAAGTAGCTTACCGTGAGTATTCAGGCGACAAAGACTACCGCAATCTGAAAGCAAATATCGCCCGCTGGGCGGGCTCCTACATTGCCAATTAGAATTGTAGGAGCCCGCCCAGCGGGCGATATTTACTTTCAGAGCGCTTCGTGGATCTCGCGCGCAACGGTTTGAACCCTGCGTCCGTCAGTATCGACGATAAGGTCGGCGATTTCCCGGTACATGGGATCACGCATTTCCATCAGTTCCTCAAGGATCTTTTCTCTGTCACCGTTTTCCAGCATTGGCCTGTTGCGCCCTCTTTGAGTGCGTTCAAGTTGTTGCTTGACGCTGGTATACAGGTAGACAACGAATCCTCGCCCCCCCAGTCGACTACGACTTTCCGGATCGACAACAGCGCCGCCACCGGTTGCCATCACAATGCCTTCTCGTAATGACAGTTCGTCGATGACCTTGCTTTCACGCGTGCGAAAGCCCTCTTCGCCTTCTTTTTCAAAGATGAACGGGATGTCTACGCCGGTCCTCGATTCGATTTCCTCATCACTATCAACAAAATCAAGATGCGTCAGGCGTGCAAGCTGGCGGCCGACAGCCGATTTTCCGGCACCCATCGGGCCAACAAGAAACAGGTTTTTCGGATGTTTCATCAGTTCTTGAGGAAGGTGAGAAAGCCAACCCGAAGGTTGGCTTTCTTTTCATCTTCTTAGAGCGTATCAGCGCAGGTTGGTGCCATACCGCCGCTGCCAAACGGGCTGATAACTCCCGGCGGGTTTTCATTCTCGTCATTAACATCGTCGCCATTGATTGGCAGGACGAAGTTGCTGGCTTCGGCGAACTCGGTGCCCTGCACTGAAGTCGTCGCTTCGAGGGTTACCTCCACCCAGCGGGCGTGATCTTGCGGATAGATGACGTCGACAATGCCAAATCCTGAAGCATCCGACATAAACGTGCCGCCGTTGCCGTTTTGGGCAGTCACTGTCGCTATGTTTCCTGCTTCAATGCGGCCACTGCTGTTAAAGTCTTCGCCCGCATCCAATACGCCGTTGCGATTTACGTCCTCGTCTGCACAAGGTGCCGCGGTTATGTTCTGTACCCAGGAAGACGCCAGTGTGTCATAGAACCAAAATCCTTTGGCGTAAGAGTTTGACAATATACCAGCCTGTACCGTAACGCCTTCTACGCCGTTTCCTTGCGAATCACTGACCTGGATGGCGAATTCAACCCGGTACTGCGCTGTATTTGGCTCGAATATCGAATTACCGGTACCAATCGAGAGGAATAACTCTCGCTGTGCGACCGTCAATGCAACACTGCTGTTAATCGCCAGATTCGATTGCACTGTTCCGGTAATTATCACGCCGCTGTTGGCACTGGTCGTTGAGCTGGCAGTATAAAATGTTTGTGCCCGACCCTGGCTGTCCGTGACAGCCGAGGCAACCGACAACTGGCCTCCGGTCACATCCTGCAAGTCAAATAACACGACTGCATTCTTAACCAGGTTATTGGATGCATCCCTGACGACAGCCGTAATCGTACTCTGCTCGGCAGGACCAATGGTGAAGGGGCTTGCCTGTATATCGATACTGTTCGGTGTATCCGCTACAAACTCGACCTCTACCTGGGTAGAGGTACCGGCTGCATTGGCTGCGCTTATAACCGCAGGTCCTGCGTTGGTCGACGCAATAGTTACCGTTGCTATACCGGCAGCATTGGTTACCGCGGTGAAGTTGCTTAAAGCGCCGCGAGTGGCGCTGAATGAGATAGTCTGGCCCGCCTGCGGCACGCCACCAATAGTCCAGGTGAGATCGACCTGCGTAACCGTGTTCAGGATGATTTCATCGCCAGCCACCGGCGCAGTCAATGCGAAACTGTCATCTGATACGTTGAGATCCTGCGTCGCTGTCAGGCCAAGTGCTGTTGCCGTTAGCGTATCCAGGCCGGGAGCAGATGCTGTTACATCCACCTGTGCCTGCCCACCGGTATCGGTCGTCAGGCTGGTTGCCGCCAACGTATTGCCACTGCTCGAGGTAACGTCGACTGTTTGTCCGGCGATACCGATACCAGAGGAATCTGCCAGAACGACCGTATAGGTCGCCGAATCGCCTTGCGGCAGCGCGGTCGGGCCTGAGATCGAAAGTGTTGTGCCAATAACATTGACCGTGACACTGCCAAGAATACCGTTTGCATCGGCAGTGACAGTGATCGCTCTGTTCGTCCGGTCGCCACCAGCATTCAATGCAGCGAAGACTATGCCGCTCGCGTCCGTAACCGGATCCGGGATCGTTAATATGCCTGAATCAGACGACAAAATGACGGTGACGCCTTCCATCGCTACGTTATTGACATCGCGTACGATAACGCTGATCGTCAGGTTCTGCCCTGGCGTTGATGGCAGAGTCGGACTGCTCGCAAGGACATTGACTCCTGCAACACCTGGCCCTGGTCCAGTCGGGCCGCCGCCACTGCCGGATATCGTACTGTCGCCGCATGCAGCCAGCGCCAGCATCATTAGCAGCGTCGCGAGATAAGAAAGTTTTGTCATTTGTCCAATTCCTTGCTTTGGGCCGACTGGGAAGTTTCCACGGCTAGTAAATGCTCGAACCTTCGTTAAGGATTCGTGGCGTTACAAAAATCAAAAGTTCTGCTTTGCTAGTCGTATTCGTCGTCGACCTGAACAGAACACCAACCCCCGGTATGTCGCCCAGGAAGGGCACTTTGCTAATTATTTCCCGTCGCTCGGTTTCGTAAATTCCGCCGAGAACGACAGTCTGACCATCTCTTACCAACACCTGTGTTTGAATTGAACGCGTGTCGATACTCGGGACAAGCCCGCCTTGCGCGCTTGGTGTTAGTTGACCCACATTATCCTTGCTAACCAGCAGATCCATGATGATATTGTCATCTGGTGTGATCTGCGGCGTAACAGTCAGGCTTAACACCGCCTTCTTGAACTGGGTCGTTGTTGCACCCGAAGATGCGGACTCCTGGTAGGGAATTTCCACGCCCTGTTCAATGCGCGCTTCCTTCTGATTCGCAGTAATTACTCGCGGCGTGGAAACAATTTCGCCGCGACCTTCCGCCTGCAGTGCCGTTAACTCAAGATCGACAATATAGTCGGAGTCGAGAATAGCGAGCGCCAGGCTGCCAGCCGGATTTGCGATTGGTACGTTTACGTTATAACGATCATCGATTCCTGGTAAAACAACCGGAAACGGTGTGCCCGTGTTGTTCAGGTTATTAATTGCCGAGTCAGTAATTACCTCACTACCCGCACTCGTACCAGTCATTGAATACAGTCCGTCGGTGCCATTTTCCCCAACGCCTGTAAAACCGAAACGAACACCAAGCTCACGGCTGTAGTCATCGTTGACAACCACAATCCGTGACTCAATAAGAACCTGGCGAACGGGGATGTCGAGGGTACGTACGAGACGTCGTATATCCTGTAAACGCTCCGCCGTATCCTGAACGAGCAGAGTATTGGTTCGATCATCGATACCAACACTGCCACGTTCGGATAACAGTGCATTACCACCGCTTCCGCCACCGATCAGCGCTGCCAAATCGGAGGACTTGGCGTAATTGACCTGTATAAATTCGGAATAGAGCGGCTCGAGCTCGAGAATTGCTGCACGTGCTTCGAGGTCAGCCGTCTCACGAGCGACAATCTCCTCGGACGGCGCGACGATAATCACATTGCCATTCTCGCGCATATCAAGACCCTTCGTGGTCATGACGATATCCAGCGCCTGGTCCCAGGGTACATTTCTAAGGCGCAACGTAACGTTACCCTGCACCGTGTCGGAGACCACGATATTGCGTCCCGATGTCTCCGCGAGTAGTTGTAATACCGCCCGGGTTTCGATGTCCTGGAAATTCAGAGTCAGCCGTTGGCCTTCGTATTCCTTGGTCTCGGAGAATAGCGAAGAGGCTTCTTCGCTTTCCGATGTAACCGGGTTGATTTCGATTGTGAATTCATTGTCTGACTGGTAAGCCAGCTGTTCATATTTACCTTCGGCCGTAATGACAATTCGCGTATCCAGATTTGTACGCAGCGTATCAACCGTCGTTACCGGTGTTGCGAAGTCCATAACATCCAGTCGACGCATAAGCTCGGCAGGCAAAGATGTATCTTTAAATACGGCTACTACGCGCCCGCCTTCCTGGCGAATATCCACCGCCGTTGCCGGGTCACTGAGGTTAACGAGAATACGGCCACCGCCGTCAGGCGTGCGACGGAAATCGACACTATTGATTGATCGTGCACCACTTGAGGCGTAAGACGGTGTTGCTCCCGTAGCGGAACTATCAGCAAACTGCGTCGTCGTATTGCCGTCGTTTGATTGGCCACCCAGCGTAATGAAAATGGTATTGCCGCTGCGGCGGGTCTCGTAAGGCACCATTGAATCGAGGTTCAAAACAACGCGGGTACGACCGTTTGCCTCGGCTGTAAGTATGGTGTCCAGCGGACCCAGGTTTACATCACGACGACGTGAAGTCAGTCCAAGTGCCGTTTCCGGTAAATCAAGCGCAATCCGCGCCGGATCTTCTATGGTAAACGCAAGTGGCTCCGGTGCGGTGCCGCTGAGAATTAACTTCAGCTCCACACGCTGTCCCGGCAAACTCTGAACCTGAATGTCCTGCAGTCGATTGCCATCCTGTGCACTTGCGGTCATTCCGCAGAGCAACAGTGCTACAGCAGTCATCTGCATAACCCAACGTCGACTGTCCGTGCCGATCGTCGGCTTGATTTTGAACGTCATTCCAAATACTCCCAGTTCCATTCAGGCATCAGTCTGCAAGACCGACAGCGGCTTCTCTTTCCAGATACCCGCCGATCCCGTCCGAAATAATTTCTACTAATTCGATCTCAGATTCACTAACCACGACAATTCGACCATCGTTTTGCCCCATGTAATTGCCTGGGATTACGCGATGAATCAGACCATCTGATGTTTGTACAAGTCCAAATTGTGTCTCGCCGAGTTGCAGCGTCCCAACCATGCGCAGCGTGTCGAGCGGAAACTGCTCGAGGAATTCGCGACTGCGTTCCGGATCAGGTCTTGTGCCACCGGCTGCAATTCCAGCTGCCGCCTGTGGTGAATCAGGCACGAACGGTGAACGCAAGCCCTCGGCATCTGCTAAATAAGTGAACACCTCGTAAGGCGTAATTTCCGGCAAAGGATCGATCCGTCCGCCGGGTTTCGCCTTCACCGAATTAATGTACTGGTCGAGGTCATCCATATCGCTGCCGCAGGCGCCAAGCGCGAAACCAGCGACCGTCAGGATCATTAATAGTCTTGTCAGGGAAGCATTCATGATTAATCGGCCTCCTCTTCAAGGTAACGATAGGTTTTGGCCGTTACCTGCAGCGTCAGACGATCGAAATCGTTCGGATCGTCCGGTGTGATATTGATGTCATGCAAAGTAACGATTCGCGGTAGCGATGCGACACCACTGACAAAATTTGCGATTTCATGGTATCCGCCGGAGAGACTGATCGTAATCGGCTTCTCCGCGTAAAAATCCCTGGTAATTTCACCCTGTGGCTGGAACAGTTTTTCCTGCAGACCCGCTGCCAGACCGGTTTGTGAAATATCGACAATCAAACTTGGTATTTCGGTTTTGCCCGGTAACTGCCGCAACATTGTGCCGAAAGATTGTTCCATCTGTGCAAGCTGCGCTTTGTAAGCGTCGTAGTTTGCGGCCTTTCTCTGTTTGTTCTCAAAGGTAATGCGCAGCGTCTGTTCTTCGGCCTGTACACGCGTCAGTTGCGGCGCTTTGTCCTCAATGATTGTCCAGTAAATGCCGAGACCAAGAACAAGGACGAAAACGAGTGCGATTACGCCGAGTCGAAATGCGAGCGGCCAGCGACCGATGTCATTAGCATCAAGACTTTTCAGTTCGTCAACAAAATTCATAGTTCGTCCTCCATGTCGTCAGGATCCGAACTGACCTGACTCAGATTGACGACGAACTCGGCTTGCCGGGCTGGTCCCTGATCGGTCGTTTCAACTCTTACGACACCAGGGTCGCTGAGCCACTCAGAGTCATCAATCTGCCGCATCAGCGCCGACACTCGAGTGCTCGACTGTGCAACACCCTTGAGCTCCACTGCGGCACCCGTCTGTTTCATGCCGGTGAGATAGACGCCCTCCGGAAGCTGGCGCGACACCTCGTCGAATAAATGTACGATCTCCGGGCGGCTGCGCTGCAGCTGCTCAATGATTTCCATGCGTGCCAGGAGTCGTTCTTTTTGCCGTTCCAGACCGTCGATTTCGGCAATACTTCGTTCCAGTTCGACAATTTCAGCCTCGAGACGCTGGTTTCTGGCGTTCTGCCCATCGATCATTTGCGAATAGGCAAAGACTGTCAGGCCGAGTACACCGATTGCGCTAACGAAAGCACCGGCTGTCGCAACCATAAAGTCGCGTTGCCGTTTCTTGCGATCCGCTTCGCGCCAGGGGAGGAGATTAATGCGTGGCATATTAGTCGAAGCTCCTCAATGCGAGTCCGCAGGCGGTCAGGAGCGCTGTGGCATCTTTGTGCACGCCCTGTGATTTCGCCTTTGATGATATTTTCATTTGTCCGAGCGGATCACCAACTTCAGTCGGTACGCCAACTCTGCTCGAGATGACGTCGGCGATACCCGGAATATTTGCACAGCCGCCACACACCAGGATCATGTCCGGTTGTTCACGGCCACCGCCGGATGCGAGGTAAAACTGCAGCGAGCGACTGACCTGTTGTGTCATGTCGTCAACAAAGGGTTCGAGCACCTCGGGTTGGTAGTTGCTGGGCAGTCCGCCCTGCTTCTTGGCCCGACCGGCATCTTCCATCGAAAGACCGTAGGTGCGCATGATTTCCTCGGTGAGCTGCTGCCCGCCAAAAGCGAAGTCACGCGTATAGATTACTTTGAGATCCTGCAGGACACTAAAGGTCGTGCTGCTTGCTCCAATATCGACAATCGCGACGGATTGCCCCATGCCGCCGTCCGGAATCTGGTGGCTCAGGAGCTGGCAGGCGTTTTCCAGGGCAAATGCTTCAACATCGACGATTTGCGCGTCCAGTCCCGCTGCCTGAACAGCAGTCTGGCGCTGTTCCACGTTTTCTGTACGTGAAGCAACCAGGAGCACGTCCATCAATTCGGGGTCATTCTCGTTCGGGCCTACGATTTCGAAGTCAAAGCTGACTTCCTCCATAGGGAACGGTATGTATTGGTCAGCCTGAATCTCTACCTGGCCCTCAAGATCCCGCTCCGAGAGACTCGATGGCATCTGAATGACCTTGGTAATGGCCGCATCGCCGCTGATGGCAATGGCAACGTCCGTCGCCTTGGCACCGGAGCGCTTGACTGCTCGTCGGATTGCTTCACCGACCGCTTTGGCGTCGACAATGGCCTTCTCGTTAACGGAACTGGGCGGCGTCGGTTCGGCTGAATAGGACTCGACCCGAAAGCGTTTTCCGCTCTGTGAAATCTCGATTAGCTTGACCGACGATGTCGTTATGTCGAGGCCCAACAGCGGTTGTGATTTTTTTCCAAAAAACACGTATTTTTCCTTTTAGGTCGGTGAGTTGCGGGCCAAATGTAAGATCGACCTGAGCAATTCGATTTAACTATATATCAATAAAATGTTAAATAAAACGTGACTTTGTTCACGATCCAGCGATCCTCCAACGATCCGTATGTTACTGCCCCCGGGTGAGCCATTCCGTGAACTGGTTGGCGGCTCGGCATCTCACGGCGAGAATCTGCTTAAACAGCAGCGAATTGCACTCATTTGCTCTACAAGCAGGTCGTCTGGCAAGAAATCTGTGGTTTGGCGCCGATTTTCTGGCCAACTCGAGCCGGCGTCACTACAAAGCTGCAATTCCGGCGATATGCGCAGCAACCAACGGTCCGTGACGAGCTATCGCTGAGCAGATTACGCCTGCTCATTCACGAGTTGCCTGATGTGTCGCTTTTTGCAGCCATTGCAGCCTGTCGGGGTAGCTGGCTATCATCCGCCCTGCGAATAGCCACAGCGTGAGCTGGAATGAGCCACATGTTGGGTTGGAAACAGCCACAGGATTGCCACTTTTGTAGCACAGCCTGTTTTGTTAGTAGCGATGTTCGACAGTATGCTTATGGTCCCAGATGCAGTACCTGGCTTATTTGGCAGTCCAACCGGAAATGCACGCGATAATGCAAAACGTAAGTACAAAAAGGGAATCTCCGCAGCGCCGCTCTTCCCGTGGTCTGAGGCGTTGGCTGGCTCTCTTCGCCGGGCTGGCCCTGGTCGGCTCGCTATTTATTGGCACTGGCGTCATCGGTGCCTATTACTACGTGTCCCCCAGCCTGCCACCGGCCGATACCATTCGGCAGATCCCGTTGCAAATTCCGCTGCGCATATTCAGCCGCGATGGACGCCTTATAGAAGAGGTCGGTGAGCGGCGGCGTATCCTGGTTACTTACGACGAATTGCCGTCATTCGTTGTGCACGCATTTGTTGCAGCCGAGGACAGTCGTTTTTTTGAGCATCCTGGCATCGATTATCTCGGCATCTTGCGTGCCGGTGTAATGTTGCTCAAAACGGGTGAAATAACTGGCGGCGGTAGTACGATTACACAACAACTGGCACGCGATTATTTTCTGACGCGCGAACAGTTATTCACACGCAAGCTGCGCGAAGCATTTCTTGCCTACCGGATCGAACAGGAATTCTCCAAAGAAGAGATTATGGCCCTGTTCGTTAACAAGATGTTTTTCGGCCAAAGAGCCTATGGCGTAGCTGCCGCTGCACAGGTCTATTACGGCAAGAATTTGCAGGACATCAACATCGCTGAAGCGGCGACCCTGGCAGGGGTGCTGCCGGCACCTTCAGATTACAACCCGGTACGCAGCGCGGAAAATGCCGCCATGCGCCGCAGCTACGTATTAGATCGTATGAATGTACTGGGGTTCATTAGCGATCCGGAACTCGAACTCGCCAACAATTATCCGCTCGAATCGAGGTTACACGGCACAGCCAATGAGTTGTCGGCACCCTATGTGGCCGAAATGGTTCGCCAGGAGATGTTGAAGCGCTACGGTGATGCAACCTATTCGGCCGGGTTCCAGGTTGTAACAACGCTTGATTCGAAAATGCAGGCAGCCGGCAACTATGCAGTGCGTAACGGTCTGTTCGAATTTACACGGCGCCGCGGTTACCGCGGGCCAATCAGGACAATCGAACTGGACCCGGCAATCCTGCAGGAACCGTATGCAACATGGCCGGAAGACGCGCAAAGGGCATTGCAGGACTATGGCAATCCAGCCGGGTTGAGCGTCGCCATTGTCAGCGCGCTGCATGAGGACAACAGCGCGAGTATCGTGCTGCAGGATGGCAGCCTTGCAACACTGCCCTGGCACGGTATTTCCTGGGCTAAACCACAAATCGATCTCGTGACGACTGGCGAGGCCCCGCAAACTGTGGCCGACGTACTTGCACCGGGAGACATTATCTATGTGATGCCCATAACCATCGGCGGCTGGGCACTGGCGCAGGTACCCAAGGCGCAATCGGCACTGGTGAGTGTTGATCCTCTGGATGGTGCGGTAACCAGCCTGGTGGGTGGACTCGATTTTTCGCTCAGCAAATTCAACCGGGCCAGTCAGGCTCTGCGGCAACCGGGTTCTGCGTTTAAACCGTTCATCTATGCGGCCGCTCTCGCTGCGGGAAGTACGCTCTCAACAGTTGTCCTCGATGCCCCGGTTGTCATTAACTCCTCTGCACTCGAGAGACTCTGGCGACCGGTCAACTACAGTGGACGTTTTTACGGCGCTCAACGTGTTCGGGAAGGCCTCGTAAAATCAATGAACCTGCTTTCGGTCCGCTTGTTACTGAACAACACTGGCATCGGTAACGCTATTCGCTACCTTGAACCATTTGGTTTTCCGGATGGCACCCTCATTCGCAACGGTTCTCTCGCCCTTGGCGGCGGCGACGCGTCACCGCTCGACATTGCGCAAGGGTATGCGACCTTTGCGAACGGTGGATATGCAGTTAAGCCGTATGTTATCGACTCGATCTTCGGGCCAACAGAGGAACTGTTGTACCGTGCCGAGCCCTTCATCGTTTGCCCGGACTGCGAACCTGGCGAGCCAACTGAAGAAGCGATTGCTGCCACGAGAGCTTTGCAGACTTCGACACTGCCGGCCCAAGACGGCATTACAGAAGCCGCTGGCATTGAAAGTGCTGACGATGACCTCGCGGTCGATACCGAATTTGCAATCGAGGATGAATACGGTAGCGAGTACGACAGCGCAATATCACTCGAGCAAATGGCCGAGCTCGGTGAGTCGTATCAGCCGGATGCCACTTTAGCGCCGGATCTGTTCACAGATGTGAAAGTAGCCGAGAGAATTATCAGCCCGCAAATTGCCTTCCTGATTCAGGACGCCATGCGCGAAGTAGTTCGCCGCGGTACTGCCGTGCGTGCCAACGCACTGGGTCGGCGGGACCTGTCCGGAAAAACCGGTACCTCCAACGATCGACGTGATGCGTGGTTTGCCGGCTTTAACTCCAAAATGGTCGGTATTGTCTGGGTTGGCTATGATGACAGCCTGCCACTGGGACCGCGTGAGGAGGGCTCGCGCACCGCCCTGCCGATCTGGGTTGAATTCATGCGTATTGCTCTGCGGGGTGTTGCCGAAAGTCGAATGGATATGCCCGAAGGAATTGTTACGGTGCGCATTTCGAGATCGACGGGTTGCCCGGCTAGTGCTGCACACCCATTCGAAGACGTTATGTTCGAGCACTATCGGGAAGATTCTGTTCCTGAATGTGAAAACGTCGGCACCCAACAGGACATTTTTAACACGGGCGAGGAACCTGAAGAGGGCGAGAAACTGTTCTAAGTGGCGACAGCCGACTATTCAACAAACACCCCGGGCCAGAGAACTGAGCTTGCGAACATGGCGAAGCGACTAACAACCGAAAACGACCGCGCGCGTCTGCTGGTAGCGCAGGAAGCGGCCCGCATTATTGTGGAACAAGGTATCGAAGACTACCGTCTGGCGAAGACCAAAGCCGCACAGCGTCTTGGTATGAGCGCCGGCGGTTCGTTGCCAGGCAACAGCGAAATTGAAAAGGCAGTTAGCGAGTACCTGAAATTATTCGGCAGAGAGTCACATTTGCGTTTGTTGCGCGCGCTTCGACAAACCGCACTGGCTGCAATGGAATTGCTCTCACCGTTTGAGCCAAGACTTGTTGGTCCGGTTCTACACGGCACTGCGGCGGCAAACTCTGCAGTCAACCTGCACGTATTTGCGGATAGTGCCGAGATGGTCGTCATGCGCCTGGATGAGCTTGAGGTTTCCTACCGCCCGTTCGAGCGCCGTTTGAAAAGCAGGCGCGACAAAGCTGACCTGTTTGGCGGTTTTCGTTTCATGCACGATGACACGCGCGTTGAAGCGACGGTGTTTCCGATTGATGGCGTGAGGCAGGCGCCAATTAGCCCCGTTGATGGCAAACCTATGCGCAGGGTGGATAAGAATGCGTTGTTGGTGCTGTTGCAAAGCGAAACAAAGCTACCGTAGGAGCCCGCCGTGCGGGCGACAAACTTTTTATCGCTTGTTTGAAAAACAAGCGATAAAAAGTTTGCACAGGATGACATTGGCAGAGGAAGCGAGATCGTAGACGTTCGACCTTCTTTTGAGCGGGTGTGGTGGATTCACCCTTTGCAAACATTTAGGGCCGTGTTTTTCAAACACGACCCTAAATGTTTGTCGCCCGCTGGGCGGGCTCCTACGATTGTTTTCTACAGCTGCTCGGGCTCTTAATAGGCCTCAATTGCTGCAAATTTTTATAGAGCGCGTTTGTCGACCGGCACGTAGCTTCTTTCTGTTGCTCCGGTGTATAGCTGCCTTGGGCGGCTGATCCTGGCGTGTGGGTCCGTGATCATTTCGCGCCAGTGAGCAACCCAGCCCACCGTTCTGCCGATAGCGAACATTACGGTAAACATCGAGGTCGGTATTCCCAGTGCGCGATAAATAATACCGGAGTAGAAATCGACGTTCGGGTAGAGGTTCCTTTCTATAAAGTACTCATCCTTTAGCGCGACCTGCTCAAGTTCAAGCGCAAGTTCAAACAAAGGTGAATTCGTGCGGCCCATCTGTTGCAGAACCCGGTGGCACATTTCTCGGATGATCGTTGCCCGCGGATCGAAATTTTTGTACACCCGATGACCGAAACCCATTAAGCGGAATGGGTCATCCTTGTCTTTCGCTTTGGCGACAAACTTTGGAATATTTTTCGCCTCGCCGATTTCCTTAAGCATGCGCAATACGGCTTCATTCGCCCCGCCATGAGCGGGGCCCCATAATGCGGACACACCGGCAGCAATAGCAGAGTACGGATTTGCGCCCGAGCTGCCGGCCATGCGCACAGTCGAAGTCGAACAGTTCTGCTCATGATCGGCATGCAATATGAACAGGAGGTCAAGGGCTTCTGCCGCAACAGGGTTTATCTCGTATGGCTCGGCCGGCACTGCAAAAAGCATGTGCAACAAATTCTCCGAATAGGTCAGATCGTTACGCGGATAAATGAAAGGCTGTCCAGCCGTCAGTTTATGTGCGGCGGCCGCAATCGTCGGCAGCTTAGCCACAATCCTGTGCGCAAAAACTTCCCGGGCACGGGCGTCGTTCACATCCATCGTGTCATGATAGTAGGCAGACATTGACCCCACTACAGCGGACACCATCGCCATCGGGTGCGCGTCATAACGGAAGCCGTTAAAGAAACGCAGCATGCCCTCGTTGAGCATCGTGTGGGTGAGAATAGATGTTTCAAAATCGACAAGTTGCTCGGCAGTCGGTAACTCACCGTATAAAAGAAGATAGGCTACCTCGATGAAAGTCGAGTTCTTGGCCAACTCTTCGACTGGATAACCGCGGTACAGGAGTATGCCTTTATCGCCATCTATGAAGGTGATGTCGCTCTCGCAGCTACCGGTTGAGACGAATCCAGGGTCGTAAGTAAATATCTCCTGCTCCGCATACAGGCGGCTGATATCCATAACGTCCGGCCCAAGGGTTCCCTTACGAACAGGGTGCTCCGTCTTCGTTCCGTCCGGGCTGATTAGCGTGTATACATCTTTCGTCATAGCATCCCTCTATCTATGCTGACTGCCATCTGGCAACCGTTTGTTTTCACCACCTGACAGGAATCAGGCACAGCGACGCGTCCGGCCCGCAACAAACCATGTTGCCGGAAGCCGGGGGCACGAGCAAACAAATGATGCGGTATTTGTCCCTTTTGCGGCGCGGCTAGGATATTCCGTACTTGCGGCGGAACTTGTCTACCCGACCACCGGAATCCAGGGTTTTCTGCTTGCCCGTATAAAACGGATGACACGCTGAGCACACTTCTATAGCGAGGCTGTCGCCAAGTGTGGAGCGAGTCGTGAATTCGTTACCGCAACTACAGGTTACTTTAATCTCACTGTAATCGGGATGAATCTCAGCTTTCATTTCGGCTCTTCCTGAATAGGTAGCAATGCAAAAAGGTCGCGTAGGATATAGCTAAGTGTGCCCGGTCGCAAGTGGGACGTCAGATAGTCAGGAATTTATCCACAAATCCTGTGGATAACTCTGTGGATCAAAGTTGAACGGATGCCCTAAGTGAGGATTTTTAAAGCAGGCTTTACAAAATGTCTATTTTCTGCGCAATTTCATATTGTTATAAATATCAATTAGTTATCGTCACTCTTGAAGGGCTGGGCTTAGATTCGAGCGTTATTACATGGAAAATACAGGCATGTTGCTGCTCTTGTGCATAAAAACCTAAGCGCGAATAGTCGCTGACGGGTCAGCAAACTCACCTTCGGGCCCGTCTTTACCGCTCAGATCAGGGTAAAAAACGCGCCTGCAATTCATTCAGGAAGCGAAAACCGGTTGCGGTTGGCTGCCAAACGCCATTCTCTGTGCGCTCAATCATGCCATCCGCCCTGGCGCTCTCGATTGGCTCATTGATGTCCTGCATGGACAATCCGGTCCGACTGACGAATGCCGTTTCGGCAAACCCGGCGGACATTCGCAGCGCATTGAGCATGAATTCGAAACCAAGTTCGGTCGGATCGATTTTCGTCAGTCCGCCGCCACCTGTACCACTTTCAATGTTTTCCATGTACGCCAGTGGATTTGCCGGTCGCTGATAGCGCCAGATATTGCCCTCGTCATCGGTATGCTTGCCATGTGCGCCGGCACCGGCGGCAAGATAGTCGCCAAAGGACCAGTAATTCAGATTGTGCCGACAACGATATCCCGGCTTTGCAAAAGCAGAAATTTCATACTGTTCGAAGCCAGCGTGCCTGAGCAACTCATGACAACGGGTTTGAATCTCCCAACTCCTGTCGTCGTCCGGCATGTTCGCGGGCGGGCGGCTGTGAAATATCGTGTTTGGCTCGAGCGTAAGTTGGTAAAAAGAAATATGTTGCGGCGAGAGTGCCAGCGCTTTCTCTACGTCGGCAACGGCCTGTCCGGTGTCCTGCCCGGGCAGCGCAAACATCAGGTCCAGGTTGATGCTGTCGAAGCCGGCCGCCCTGGCCTCATCATAGGCAGTCTGAACTTCCAGCGGCCCGTGTATTCTCCCGAGCACCTGCAACATTTTCGCATCGAAACTCTGCACGCCCAGGGACAGCCTGTTTACGCCGGCGCGACGGTATTGTGCCAGATTGCCCCGCTCAACAGTCCCGGGATTCGCCTCCATCGTGATCTCGCAGTCATCTGCTAGCGCAAGATAATCGCTCGCCTGCCGCAGAATCTTTTCGATTTCGGCCGGCGAGAACAGGCTCGGTGTACCACCGCCCAGGAATATGCTGACGACGCGCCGACCGCCGGCAAGCTCGCACGCCGACTGCAGGTCTTTCAGGAGCGCCCCAACGTAGCGTGTGCGTGGTGTATTCGGCCCCGCCTTATGCGAATTGAAATCGCAATACGGGCACTTTTGCACACACCAGGGAAGATGAATGTAGAGAGATAAAGGTGGCTGCTGGAAAGTCATTCGATATGTCAATCGGGCTTGAAACTGTCCTGCAACAGAACTTTAAGTTGTTTGAACGCCGTGCCGCGATGGCTAACTGCATTTTTTTCTTCGCGACTCATTTGTGCCCCGGTCTTGCCGGCGGCTACATCAAAAAAAACCGGATCGTAGCCGAATCCACCCGTACCGTGTCGTTGCCGCAAAACGGTCCCACGCCAAACCGCCTCGACGACCAGTGGGTCGCAGGCGTCGGCCGGAAATGCCAGGACTGCCGCACAATGAAAACCAGCACTTCGGTCTGCGTCCGCAATTTGGCGCATCTCGTCGAGTAGCTTGTCGACATTTTGCTCACTGGTTGCTTTCACTCCGGCATATCGCGCGGAGTACACGCCTGGTTTGCCATCGAGCGCGTCGACAGCAATTCCAGAATCGTCTGCCATAGCCGGCAGTCCTGTGTGTTGTGCGGCAAAACGTGCTTTCAACAATGCATTCTCAACGAATGTCCGCCCCGTTTCCGGCGGCGATTCGATATCGAAGTCTGACTGCGGGATGACGGCGATGCCGAGATCGGAAAACAGGTCCGCGATCTCGCGTATTTTCCCGGGATTACTGCTGGCTAAAATAACCCTGGTAACAGCGGGCACGATGCATACCGATCAGGTTGCCGCTGCTATTGCAGCGCTTTGCTGGCGAATAATTTCGTCGATCCCGGTCGTTGCTAGCTCCAGCATCGCATCAAATTCCTTGCGATCGAAAGCGTGCCCTTCAGCGGTCCCCTGTACCTCAATAAATTTGCCGGCGTCGTTCATCACGACATTCATGTCGGTTTCCGCTTGTGAATCTTCATCGTAGTCGAGATCCAAAACCGGTGTGCCTTTGTAAATTCCGACTGACACCGCCGCAATCTGGCCGTGCATTGGTTCGCGCTTGAGCACTTTTTGCGCGCGCAGCCTTTGCGTCGCAATCATGAGTGCAACATACGCTCCGCTTATTGATGCCGTCCGCGTGCCGCCATCTGCCTGCAACACGTCACAATCGAGCGTAATGGTGCGCTCTCCGAGTGCCTCGAGATCCGTCGCCGCACGCAAAGACCGCCCGATGAGGCGCTGAATTTCCTGCGTCCTCCCGCTTTGCTTGCCACGCGCTGCCTCCCTGGCCACGCGTGAGTGTGTCGATCCGGGCAACATTCCATATTCCCCGGTAACCCAGCCGCGACCTTTGCCACGCATCCACGGTGGCACACGATTCTCAACGCTTGCAGTACACAGTACGCGCGTGTCACCAAATTCAGCGAGGACACTGCCAGCGGCGTGCCTGGTGTAATCAGTAATGAATTGCACCGACCTCAATTCGTCGGTTGCGCGGCCACTCGGTCGCATTGGGTTCTCCTGGTTTTTTCAGTTAGTTTCACTGCTGTCTCATAAAGTCCGGACATTCCTGATTGTTGCGATCTGACATTTATTGCGCTAAAGATCAATTTGCAACCCGGTCCGCCTGCATTATCTGTTATTTTGCCGCTGGACGGCGCGGACTGACATTTATTGCATTGACGAAAAATCTGTATCCCAGTTCGCCCGACCCATTGGAAATCGAGAAAGGGGCAATTTTCGATCTGACATTTATTGCGCTAAAGATCAATTTGCACCGACCAATTTCGCTCATTTCGACAAAGCAGGCAAATTGGGCCCGCTTTTATTCAAATGTACGACTAATCGCCGACCCAGAGTAACGCCGTACCCGTCGTATTGTCGGCGTAGGGTGCATTCACCGACAACGCTTTCATGCTCAGTGCCTTCAGATTGTCCGCGAGACTATTCGCCGGGCGGGTCGCCATATCGGCAATTTCATCGTCGGTCATGCCGGACCACAATCCATCGCTGCAAGCCAGCAAGACATCGCCCGGCGCCAGCGGCATTTTTCGCGTGATGCTCATGTCGGGAACCGGCGCGTCGCCACCTATGCAACACTCGACAAAATTGCGCATCGGGTGATCGAGCGCTTCCGCCTCGGTAATCGCGCCCTCCTGAATGAGTATCTCCACGTGACTGTGGTCACGCGAACGTGTTGTGAGATTACCCTCGCGCATCTGGTAAATCCTGCTGTCGCCAATATGCCCCCACCAGGAACCACCCTCCTGAATCAGGCATGCGGCACAAGTCGCACGCGGCCGGAAATCGACCGCCAGATCAACGCCGATCTTGACCACCTCATCATGCGCGCGCGCCATGGACCTATACAGAAACCCCTGCGGATCTAAAATCGGCAGCGACGACGATGTAAACAGATTCTTTATGACGTTCAGTCCGATTTCCGCAGCTTTCGCACCATCGGAATGACCGCCCATGCCATCGAAAACAAGCATGATGGCCGCATCCTCGGCAACGATCACCGCAGCGCGGTCCTGGTTGTCCTGACGATCACCTAATGCGGTAACTTTAGCGTACTCAATTTTCATAGTGTAAATTGTTCGTTAATAGCGCTGGCCGACGTCGGCCAGCCAGATTAGAATAATTGCCCGAATAAGCAAATCTCGCGCATCGTGAATTGCCGTAAATCGCCAAGTGTGGCGGGAACCGGTCATCATGTCTGTGACCGGCGCACAGTTACCGGCACTGGTGCGCAAATTTCCGATTAGGAGAATCTGATTTTGGATAGTATGACCGGGTTCGCCCGCGAAGACACCGAGACACAATTTGGTACGTTGACCTGCGAGTTGCGGACCGTCAATCATCGTTATCTTGACGTGCACTTTCGCCTGCCGGATGAGCTGCGGGCAAAAGAAATCGAATTGCGGCAAAGGATAGGCAGCAAGCTAAAGCGCGGCAAAGTTGATTGCTCATTACATTTGCGCCGCAGCGGCGGTGCGGCGGCGGAGCTGAAAATCAACAAGGAGCTGGTGCGACAGATCGGCACCAGGATCGATGAAATTGCCACTTTGTTGCCTGCGACGCAGGCTGTTGACCCGGTGGATATCCTGCGTTGGCCGGGTGTCATCGAAGAACCGGCTATTGATGCCGACCCGCTGTTTGCGGCGGCAGCCGACCTGCTCGAGCATACGCTCGGCGCGCTCGGTCAGATGCGCAGCAGCGAAGGCCAGCGCATCGCCGTGATGCTGGAGACGCGCTGCAAAGATATTCTTTTGCTGGCGGCGGGTGTACGAGAGCGAATGCCACAGGTGCTCACGGCTGTCCGTGCCAAACAGCAGGAGCGCATCGACAAGCTGGATGTAGATGCCGATCCGGCACGCCTTGAGACAGAGCTCGCACTGGTCGCGCAAAAACTCGATGTCGATGAAGAGCTCGATCGACTGGAAAGCCACATCAGCGAGATTCGTACAGCATTGCAGAACAAGGATGCAGTCGGCCGGCGACTGGATTTCCTGATGCAGGAGCTCAATCGCGAAGCCAATACGCTCGGTTCGAAATCAGCCGACGCGGAGACTACCAAGGCGGCTGTTGAGCTTAAGGTTCTGATTGAGCAAATGCGCGAACAAATTCAGAACGTCGAGTAGGGGCCCATGGCTGGCACTGCCAAATTATTCGTTATCGCGGCGCCCTCTGGTGCCGGCAAAACTACGCTGGTTCACGAGCTGGTGAAGCGTAATCCTGCGTTGCGGTTTTCAGTGTCATATACGACCCGCAAACAGCGAAAAAACGAGGTCGACGGCCGTGATTACTTTTTCGTGTCCAAAGAGCGATTTCTTGAACTTAAAGATCAGGGCGAACTTCTTGAGTCTGCCCTCGTATTCGACAATCACTACGGCACCAGCCGCGCGCAAGTGCAGCAGCATCTTGATGCCGGACAGCCGGTAATCCTGGAAATCGACTGGCAGGGTGCGCAACAAGTGCGCAACTCCATGCCGTCCGCTGTAACAGTTTTCATCCTGCCCCCATCGCGGACCGAGCTCGAGCGGCGACTGCGGGACCGAAAGACAGATAGCGACACGGTCATCGCAAGGCGGTTGCGCGATGCGTTAGGCGATATGTCGCACTGGGACGAATTTGATTACGTCATTATTAATGACGATCTTGAGCGTGCCGTCACCAATCTTGAGGCTGTACTGGGCGGACATGGCGACATTAGCCGTGTCGGCGAACCCAGTTTATCAAAGCAGATTGAAAAGATACTGGTTTAAGGGACCCTGAATGGGATAAACTGGTGGGTCTTGGTTATTAAACGGCCCAATCGGGTCAGTCGCGAACAAATGGAGTAGGGAATTCATGGCCAGAATTACGGTCGAGGACTGTGTGAAAAACATAGACAATATTTTTGAGATGGTGCTGGTAGCTGCCAAGCGTGCCAGACGTATTGCACACGGTGCAGACGTACTGGTTGAGCTGGAAAACGACAAGCCGACCGTGGTTGCTTTACGCGAAATTGCTGAAGGCCACATTACGCCCTCAATACTTGAAGAAGCCGAACAACCGCCAATCGATGAATTCATGCTTCCTGAATCTGCAGAAGAAATCCTGCCCATGCGCGGAATTTCAATCGGCGACTAGCCGTTACTGCCAAAGCGCACAAACCCGGCTATTTCACCACAGCGACTGATCCTGCAACCGGCTATTATGAGTCATGGATTACGCCGCTACGATTCTTTCTAAACTGCCTGGCTCGTCGTCGAGACGGGGCAACGGCTTGCGGCGCCTGGTAGAATCGCTGCAGGCGTATATGCCTGACGAGCAAATCGAGCAGGTCGTGCGGGCATACGAATTCGGTGCAAACGCCCATGACGGGCAAACGCGCTTATCCGGCGAGCCCTACATTTCCCATCCTGTAGCCGTTGCGCAATTCCTTGCTGATATGCACATGGACTCGCAGGCGATTGCGGCGGCGATTCTGCATGACGTCCTCGAAGATACAGGGACACCGGTCGCGGAACTCGAAGCGCAATTTGGCAGCGAGGTCGCTCTGCTGGTAGATGGCGTTAGCAAGCTCGACCAGATTCACTTCACGAGCAGGGCTGAGGCCCAGTCGGAAAGCTTCCGCAAGATGATGCTGGCGATGATTGAGGATATTCGCGTTATTCTCGTGAAGCTGGCCGATCGGCTGCACAACATGAAAACCCTCGATGCCATGCCGCGTGAGAAGCAGGCGCGTATTGCCAGGGAAACGCTGGAAATATACGCACCCATCGCGAATCGGCTCGGCATCAATCACATGAAGATTGACCTGGAAGATTTGGGCTTTCGTTATTTGTATCCATATCGCTATGCCGTTATTGAGCGGGCGTTGAAACGAACCAAGGGCAGCCAGCGACAGATCGTTAAAAAAATAACAGAACAACTACGCAAGGCGATGCAGAACGAGGGGATAGAGGGCGAGATCGAGGGCCGCGAAAAGCATCTTTACAGTATTTATCGCAAGATGGCGGAGAGGAAGCGCCCGCTCAGCGACATCGTGGATGTGTACGGTTTTCGAGTTATCGTTAACGACGTCAATACCTGTTACCGCCTTCTTGGTGTTGTGCACGGCCTGTTCAAGCCGATGCCGGGCCGCTTCAAAGACTATATCGCCATACCGCGCATTAACGGCTACCAGTCGTTGCATACAACACTGTTTGGACCCAAGGGCCTGCCCCTGGAAGTACAGATTCGTACCACCGAAATGAATCGTGTGGCGGAGTCCGGCGTTGCCGCTCACTGGCAATACAAAGCCATAGACAAAGCTGCCGCTACACCACAGGTGCGTGCGCGCGAGTGGTTATCGAATCTCGCGGAAATTCAGCAGTCGGGCAGCTCCGAAGAGTTCCTGGAAAGCGTCAAGGTCGACCTGTTTCCGGACAGGATTTACGTCTTCACGCCGAAGGGTGACATCCTGCCATTGCCAAAGGGTGCGACCATCGTCGATTTTGCGTATGCCGTACACACGGATATCGGCAATCGTTGCGTTGCGGCGAAAGTCGATCGCAATCTTGTACCGCTACGCACAACGCTGCAGAACAGCCAGACCGTCGAAATAATCACTGCCCGCGGCGCAAAACCGAATCCGAACTGGGTAACTTTTGTAACCACGGCAAAAGCCCGCTCAGCCATTCGTCAGCGCATGAAAAATATGCGCACAAGTGAATCAACGGACCTTGGCAAACGATTGCTGGATCGCTCACTGAAGGACCTCGGGTCTTCCCTGCGTAAAGTTGGCAAGGTGCGCATGCGCGAAGCCCTCGACGAACTTGGTCTTGCGGATACCAATCAACTGTTCGGCCAGCTCGGGCTGGGCGAGAGGCTGGCGCCGCTCACTGCCCGCTATCTGGCCGGTGTATCTGACGCTGAGAACGAGTCAGAAAAGGCAAGCCTGGTGATCGCAGGCACAGAGGGTATGGTCGTAAGCTACGCAAAATGTTGCTACCCACTGCCCGGTGACGATGTGATGGGCTACTTAAGCTCCGGGCGCGGCGTTGTAATTCACAGGACCTCTTGTGGCAACCTTGCCAATTTTCGCAAACAACCGGAAAAGTGGCTCGCTGTTACCTGGGAGGAAAACGTCGATAAGGAGTTTTCCAGCCAGATCCAGGTTGATACGGCCAACAAAACCGGCGTCCTGGCAGAAGTTGCAGCGATGATTGCAGATTCGCAGTCGAATATTGAGCAGGTGTCGGTGCTGGACCGGCATGAAGACTGCACGGTTCTGACCTTCCTGATACAAGTTAAAGACCGCATACATCTCGCACAGATCATGCGTAATGTTCGCAAGATGCCGAACGTAATACGTATCACTCGCGACAACGCTTAAGCAGCAACCCGTCAAAAAATTCTATTTTCAACAAACCATTAACAGACAAACCATGGAGATTGAGGTGAGCAAGAAACCTATTCATAGCGACAACGCGCCAGGGGCGATCGGTACCTATTCACAGGCCATCCAAAGCGGCAACTTTGTGTTCATGTCCGGGCAAATACCACTGGTGCCGGCAACCATGGAAATCGTTGCTGGCGATTTCGAAGCGCGCGCGCGACAGGTTTTTGAAAACCTGAAAGCGGTGGCTGAAGCGGCAGGTGGTACGCTCGATCAGATCGTCAAAGTTACGATTTTCCTGACAGATCTGAACGATTTTGCGGCCGTTAATTCAGTAATGGAGGAATACTTCAGCAAACCGTATCCGGCCCGCGCCGCAGTTGGTGTTGCCTCGTTGCCCAAGGGCGTCGATGTCGAGGCCGAGGCAATTCTGGCTTTATAGTTCTCACCTCGTCCGGGCTAGGATTGATCGCGTGCCTGATTCCGAAATAAATCCCGGCTCGCCGTTGACGGTGCTGCGCGGTGTCGGACCGGCGCTGGCTACAACGCTCGAGCGCCTGCATCTGTATCGCGTTGAGGACCTGCTGTTTTTGCTGCCATTGCGCTACGAGGACAGAACGCGTCTCAACCGTATTGGTTCTTTAGGTCCGGGAATGCGTTGCCTCATCAGCGGCGAAGTATTGCTGGCGGAAACCGTCTATCGCGGCAGGCGCAGTCTGTTGGTTCGAATCGATGATGGCAGCGGTCAGATAACACTGCGGTTTTTCTATTTTTCGCGCAAGCAGCAAGCGCAGTTTCAGCCGGGCTCGATTGTTAGTTGTTATGGTGATATCAGAATGGGGCCGGGCGGTCTCGAGATAGTCCATCCGGAATACCGGATATTGCGTGCGGGTCAGGAAGTCGTTGTCTCCGATGCGTTAACGCCCGTTTACCCGATGACCGAGGGCATCCAGCAGGGCAGGCTCAGAACGCTCGTTGCCCAGGCGCTGGCAATAATGGATAGGAACCCACCGGCTGATCTTCTTCCTCCACAGGTTCTTGATGATTTCGAGCTGCCCTCGCTGCGCGACGCGCTCGTTTTCCTGCATAAGCCTCCGCCAGAGGCAGATCTCGAGGTCATCATGGGTGGCAAACACCCCTGCCAGGTTCGACTCTCGTTCGAGGAATTGCTCGCGCATTACATGAGCCTGAGAAACCTGCGACACCTGGCCAGAAAAGAAGCTGCTGTTGCTTTGTCTGGAGCGCCTGATGCGTTGTCCAGGTTTATTGGCAATCTGCCTTACGAATTGACTGGTGCACAAAAACGGGTCATTGCAGAAATCAGCGCCGACATTTGCCTGCCGCATCCAATGATGCGCCTGATTCAGGGTGATGTGGGTTCCGGCAAAACGGTGGTTGCTGCAACTGCGTGTTTGCTCGCAGTTAACAGTGGTGTCCAGGCTGCTGTCATGGCACCGACGGAGTTACTCGCTGAACAACACTGGCAGAATTTCTCAGGCTGGTTCAGCGATTACGATATCGAGCTTGCATGGCTGTCCGGCAGCCAGCGCCAGTCTGAAAGACGCGCATCACTTGCGGCGATTGAGTCGGGGAGCGCGCGCCTTATTATTGGTACACACGCCCTGTTTCAGGAAGGCGTTAAGTTCAACAATCTCGCATTGGTAGTAATCGATGAACAACATCGTTTTGGTGTGCATCAGCGAATGGCACTTAGAGACAAGGGTGCGGGTGGCGGCAGCATTCCACACCAGCTTGTAATGACCGCAACACCCATCCCGCGCACCCTGGCGATGGCTGCCTATGCGGATCTCGATGTTTCGGTCATCGACGAACTCCCTCCAGGCCGGCAGGCTGTGCAAACTGTTGCCATGCCGGATACGCGAAGGGCTGAAGTGATAGACCGAGTACGCAAGGCGTGTAGCAAAGGTCAACAGACTTACTGGGTTTGCCCGCTGATCGAAGAATCCGAGGTGCTCGATTATCAGGCGGCGGAGGCGAGCTTCGAGATGTTAACCGAAGCACTTTCAACATTGCGCGTCGGCCTGGTGCATGGACGCATGAAGGCGCCCGCCAAACAAAAGGTCATGCGGAAATTCAAAGAGGGTGGGATTGATGTGCTGGTCGCGACTACGGTCATCGAAGTCGGTGTCGACGTGCCAAATGCCGGGCTGATGATCATCGAGAATGCAGAGCGCATGGGCTTGTCACAATTGCACCAGTTGCGCGGTCGGGTCGGTCGCGGCGCGAAACAGAGCCATTGCGTCATGTTGTATAAACAACCTCTTGGTCAACTGGCGCGCAGTCGTCTCGCTATTTTGCGCGATACCAACGATGGTTTCCTGATCGCACAACGCGATCTTGAATTACGCGGGCCCGGCGAACTGCTGGGGACAAAACAGACCGGCTTGCCAGACTACCGTATCGCGGACCTGGCACGGGATGCTGAGCTAATGCCGAAAGTGCAGATCGCGGCCGAGATGCTTCTGCGCGATCACGAGCAGGCCGCAATGGACATCACAAGGCGCTGGCTCGGCGATGCGCATCAATATGGGAAGGTTTGAGTATCGTGTTACTTTTATGCCCCAATTTGCCCGCTATTTCGAGATGAGCGATATTGGTCGGTGCAAATTGATCTTTAGTACAATAAATGTCAGTTCGCCATCGCCCTCTCCTCGATTTCCAATGAGTCAGGCGAACTAGGTGCAAATTGATCTTTAGTACAATAAATGTAAATTCGCCATTGACCTCTCCTCGATTTCCAATGGATCAGGCGAACTAGGTGCAAATTGATCTTTAGTACAATAAATGTCAGTTCGCCATTGCCCTCTCCTCAATTTCCAATGGGTCAGGCGAACTCGGTGCAAATTGATCTTTAGTACAATAAATGTCAGTTCACAATTGCCGTCTCCTCGATTTCCAATGGGTCTGGCTACAATCAGAGTCGTGCAGCCGAGTTCATCTGACAACAGTAGGTTACGGTGCCAATTTTATAATGAGCGAGCAGACCAACGACTGTGAGTAATCCGCTAAAAAACAAACCGGTTGCCCAACTTGGTCCTGGCCTGATAAAGCAGCTACAGAATTACGTGTTCCTCATGCGACTCGACAAACCGATCGGGGTGTGGCTCCTGCTATGGCCGACGTTGTGGGCACTGTGGCTGGCGGGGGAAGGGCACCCGGACGCCGGCGTTTTTACTGTGTTTATTCTCGGCGTCGTCATCATGCGTTCTGCCGGCTGTGTCCTGAATGATTTCGCCGATCGCAATATTGATCCGTATGTAGAGAGAACACGCACGCGACCTATCGCATCCGGCGCTGTAGCGCCGGCCGAGGCGATTACGCTTTTTGTTGCGCTCGCACTCGTCGCAGTTGGTCTGGCCGCCATGCTCAACCCGCCGGCGCAGTTGCTGGCTGTAATTGCTGCTGGTCTGACCGTTGTTTATCCGTTCATTAAACGCTTCATATCCATTCCACAATTCGTGCTTGGTGCTGCATTCGGCTGGGCGGTCCCAATGGCGTTCGCTGCGCAGACTGGCTACGCGCCGCAGCTTGCCTGGCTGGTTTTTGGCACCGCCTTAATATGGGCTGTTATCTACGACACATTTTACGCCATGGTCGATCGCGAAGACGATCTTAAAGTCGGTGTTAAATCCACTGCTATCCTCTTCGGTGATGCGGACCTGTTTGTCATTGGCGGATTGCAGTTGTTGATGCTGGTCTCGCTGCTGTTCATCGGCAAGATGGCGGAACTTGGTTTTTGGTATTACGGCGCGATTTTCATTGCTGCAATTCTCATGCTCTATCATCAATGGCTCGCGCGCGACCGGCAGGAAAGCGGTTGTTTCAAGGCGTTCCTGCACAATCACTATATCGGCATGATTGTTTTTGTCGGCATCGTGTTGCACTACACATTTACCCCGGTGGTGGTTAGTTAGCCGGGCTGTACGCGCGCCACCGTCAGCACACCAACTTCTTCTGCCCCGGCATTCAATAACGTGGTCGCCATTTGTGTGCATGTAGCGCCAGTGGTAATGACATCGTCGATGATCAAAGGGTAACGGAAGCTCATGCGACCTTTGATGATGAAGGCCTTTTTTACGTTTTTGTTGCGCTCGGCTGCCGTCAGTCCTGCCTGCGAACGCGTTGCTCTGTGGCGTTGCACCTGCTGCGAAATTGGCAGACCTGTGACGCGCCGTAATGGTCGGCAGAGTTCTGTGGCCTGATTGAAGCCGCGCAATGCGTGCCGAATCCTGTGTAGCGGTACCGGCACGAGAGCGTCACATTTGGAAAATTCCTGTTCGAGCACGGGCAATAACAGTCCAGCCAGGGCCGGCACGTACCATAGCTGCCGTTTGAATTTGAGTGCCTTCAGGGCGTTATCGAGCGGAAAATCATAACTACATGGCGCCCTTGCTTTCGTGAACGCCGGTGGCTTTGCCTGGCAATCCGCGCACACAACACCGGCAGGCTGCGCCGCGGGCAGCGGCTGACCACAAAGCTCACAAATGACCCCGATCCAGGGCATCGCGTCACGACATTGCCCGCAAACCGGCCCGTTCCCGTTGGCCACCCCGCAAAACGCACATTGCATGGGCAAGACTGCATGTATGAGTTGGTTAACGAGTCTGGCCATATCCTTAGTCCGGGCTAGCCTGCTCTCACCACGACTTTCCTGCGGCCGCCATAAGTCATTACTTTGCCAACAAAGTGACAATGGTCATATGCTTGTAACTATGAACACTAATCCGGGCCAGCTTGTACTGCGTGATGTGCAGCGTCGATTCGACCGCGCCGCAAAATATTTCGACAACGCTGACTTCGTACACCGGCATACATTTGCCGGCCTGATACAACGATTGTCGCCAACGGTAATAAAGCCTTCCCGCATTCTCGATCTCGGTTGCGCGACTGGCACCGGCAGCAGACAGCTTGCGAAACAATACCGGCGCGCCCGGGTAATTAGTCTGGATGCGTCCATCGCTATGTTGCAGCTGGCGCGGAAGAAACATACCAGGCTGTCCAAACGCACTGAGTTGCAGGGCGATGCAACCCGTATTCCGCTGCAGGACGGTAGTGTCGACCTTGTGTTCGGCAACCTGTTGCTGCCCTGGCTAAACGACCTACCGGCGTGTCTCGCCGAAATCGGGCGGGTTTTGCGCAAGGATGGCGTTTTCGCCTTCGCTACTTTCGGTCCCGGGAGCCTCGACGAAATTCGCGCGGCCTGGCGTTCACTGGACCAGGACTGGCACGCCAATTTCTATCCGGATATGCACGACATTGGTGATGCGTTGGTGCGGGCCGGGCTCCGTGAGCCGGTGCTGGATGTCGATCATCTGCGAGTGACCTATCGTGACACCAACTCCCTTTACCAGGACCTGACGAATAGCGGTGCACGCAATAGCCTGCAAAACCGGCGCAAAACGTTGACCGGCAGGCATCGATTTCGACAAATGGAGGAAAATCTTGGGGCAGAGGCCAAGAACGGGGCTTTGTCGCTCAATCTGGAGCTGGTCTACGGCCACGCATGGGGAGGCGGACCGCAACTTCCCGCGGGGGAATTCCGGCTGGATCCGGGAACAATTTCACGCCGGCGGAATTAAATAGTAACGATGCCATCGACAGCCTTTGGACCTAATCCAGATCGATCCATAATTGATTGTTTTATAAGTACTTTTATTAGCTGCCGCTATATTCAATAGTTTGCATGAAGGCAGCCGTTTCAGTACACTTCGCGTGCTTTTTAACCAGCGCATTACGCATTTTGTGGTGGCAGCCCACGCGGGCTGAAATTTAGTCCACTATTGCCGATAGGGAGACCAGGTGATTCAGGCCATTTGAACTGAATTGCCGTGGCGTCGCTGCGTAGACTACATATTGAAGGTTGAGGGCAACAGATAGGAAAATGCAGTGTGCGGCGACCAACAGGTCCGCAGGGTGAAAAATAGATGATGAAAAAACTGTGCCTTGGGGCACTCGTTCTTCTGGGTCCTGCGGGCGCCCGGGCTGACTGGGCGCTCAACATGCCAAAAGGCGTGACAGCGCTTAGTGCCGAGACCTATGCCATACACATGATGGTGTTCTGGTGGTGTGTGGCGATCGCCGTCATTGTATTTGGCGCGATGATTTACTCACTCATCAAACATCGCAAGGCAGCCGGCGCGGTCCCGGCCACGTTTTCGCACAGCATGACTGCGGAAATCATATGGACCACGATACCGATCGTAATTTTGCTCATTATGACGGTCCCTTCTGCCGAATTGTTGATCAAGCTTGAAGACAGCCGCGATCCGGACATTACCATCGTCACCACGGCATATCAGTGGCGCTGGCACTACGCCTACCAGGGCGAAGACGTTGAATTTTTCAGCAGCCTTTCACGAACGAGCGCGGCAGCCAGACGCAGGAATTCCGGCATCGATCCGGAAACCGTCGAAAACTACCTGCTGGATGTCGATCGGCCACTGGTTGTTCCGAAGGGTGCAAAAGTGCGCTTCCTGCTGACATCGAATGATGTCGTGCATGCCTGGTGGGTTCCGGAACTTTCAATCAAGAAAGACGCTATCCCGGGATTCATCAACGAAACCTGGTTCAAAGCAGAAATTGCCGGGGTTTATCGTGGCCAGTGCGCCGAATTGTGCGGCATGGACCATGGTTACATGCCAATAGTTGTTGAAGTTGTTGAGCCCGACGCCTACGAGGCGTGGCTTGCCAGTGAGAAAGATCGCGTGGCGCAGGTCGTAGCCGCCGACGGAGAAATAAAATGAGCGCCACAGTGGCCGACACACACGCAGAGCACGAGCATCATGGGCCGGTCTCGGGCTGGCGGCGCTGGTTATACGCGACCAACCATAAAGACATCGGCACGATGTACCTGATCTTCAGCCTGCTGATGTTTTTCTTCGGCGGAAGCATGGCTCTCATCATTCGCACGGAGCTGTTTTCGCCAGGATTACAATTTATTGATCCTGCGTTTTTCAACCAGATGACCACCATGCACGCACTAATCATGGTGTTTGGTGCTGTCATGCCGGCGTTTGTCGGCCTGGCAAACTGGATGGTGCCACTGATGATCGGTGCGCCAGACATGGCACTGCCGCGTATGAACAACTGGTCATTCTGGATATTGCCGGTAGCCTTCGGCATGTTGGCGTCCACGCTGTTTATGCCAGGTGGCGCACCGGCCAGTGGCTGGACAATGTATCCGCCACTGGTATTGCAAACCGGTGATGCGTTTCCATTTTTGATTTTCTCAGTTCACCTGCTGGGTATTTCATCCATCATGGGTGCAATTAACATTATCGTTACGATCGTCAATATGCGCGCGCCGGATATGTCGCTATTGAAGATGCCTATGTTTGTCTGGACCTGGCTGATCACTGCATATCTATTGCTGGCAGTTATGCCCGTTCTTGCTGGTGCAGTCACCATGTTGCTGACCGACCAGTTTTTTGGCACCAGCTTCTTCCTTGCTGCGGGCGGTGGCGACCCGGTCATGTTCCAGCATATTTTCTGGTTCTTCGGTCACCCCGAGGTGTACATCATGATCCTGCCGGCTTTCGGCGTTGTGTCCGAGATCATTCCAACGTTCTCGCGCAAGCCGTTATTCGGCCACGATTCAATGGTTTACGCCGCATCGAGTATCGCCTTCCTGTCGTTTATCGTCTGGGCGCACCATATGTTTACGACCGGCATGCCACTGACCGGTCAGCTGTTCTTCATGTTTGCAACGATGTTGATTGCCGTGCCAACCGGAGTGAAAGTATTTAACTGGACCGCGACCATGTGGCGCGGCGCAATGTCGTTCGAGACGCCGATGCTGTTCTCACTGGCGTTTCTGTTCCTGTTTACTATCGGTGGTTTTTCCGGGCTCATGCTCGCCGTTGTACCAGCCGATATCCAGTATCACGATTCCTATTTCGTCGTGGCGCATTTTCACTATGTGCTGGTTCCCGGATCTGTTTTTGCCTTGATGGCAGCGGTTTATTACTGGATGCCCAAATGGACCGGCCATTATTATGATGAGCGCATGGGTAAGCTGCATTTCTGGCTGTCGACTATTTTTGTTAACGTTACATTCTTCCCGATGCATTTCCTCGGTCTTGCCGGTATGCCAAGAAGAATTCCTGATTACTCCACACAATTCGCGGATTTCAACAGCATCGCCAGCATCGGTGCTGTCGGCTTCGGGCTTGCCCAACTCCTGTTCGCGTATAACGTAATACAGTGTGTGCGCAAGAAGGGCAGTATCGCGACCGACGCGGTTTGGGACAAACCACAAGGTCTTGAGTGGACCGTGCCATCACCGGCGCCTTACCACACCTTTGAGACTCCGCCGAAATCCGTCGTGGAATCATCGTTTTCATGAGTCAGGTCGACCTACAGCAGAAAAAAGGCATTCGAAAAACGTTGTTGATTCTGACGGTTGTCGCGCTGGGGTTTTACCTGGGTTTTATTCTGATGGGCGTGTTGAGAGCGTAGCCAGCCATGCGTGATGCAAAACAATCGCACGATACGGATAGCAAATCGCTGGCAGGGCGCTTGCTGATCATGGCGGTGGCGATGTTCGGTTTCGGCTTTTTGCTGGTACCGATATACGATGCATTTTGCGAGATCACGGGGCTTGGCGGCAAGACCAATAGTATTGCTGCAACCGACGTATCGACGGAAGTCGATCAGAATCGTGAGATCAATCTGGAGTTCGTAACGACGGTAAACCAGTACGCCCCATGGACATTTGATTCCCAGGTTAAAGAAATGACGGTCCATCCGGGTGGAATGTATGAAGCAATCTTCATTGCCCGCAACCTCACTGACGAGACGAAAATTGCGCAGGCTGTCCCTAGCGTCGCGCCGCAACTGGCAGCGAAACATTTCCGCAAGCTGGAATGTTTTTGTTTCACGTCTCAGGAATTCGCCCCCGGCGAGGAAAAAGAGATGCCGGTGCGATTCATTGTCGATTCCGACCTGCCCGATTACATCGATACGATCACGCTTTCCTATACATTTTTTGATACTGCCAGGCTGACAGATCAACCTGCTGTAGAACACGGAACCAGTCATGTCACACGCTGAAGAAAAATATTACGTCCCTGATGGTAGCCACTGGCCAGTAGTGGGTTCGGTCGGACTGCTGGTCCTGATGGTCGGTGTATCCGCGTGGCTGAACGGGGCTGGTACCGGCTTATGGGTCATGCTTGCCGGTTTCGCAATCGTCGCGTTCATGCTCGTTGGCTGGTTTGGCGAAGTTATCAGTGAAAGCGAGGGCGGTCGTTATAACGCCCAGGTTGGCATGTCTTTTCGCATGGGGATGTTCTGGTTTATTTTTTCTGAAGTGATGTTCTTCGCAGCATTTTTCGGCGCGCTTTTCTATTCCCGCAATATGGCTATTCCCTGGCTCGGCGGCGAGAGCAACAACTTCTTTACGAATATTATGTTGTGGCAGGGCTACGAGAGCACCTGGCCGACCAATGGCCCCGGCAATGTTGGCGGTGACTATGAAACGATGTCGCCTTTTGGCCTGCCACTGATCAACACGGCGCTGCTTCTCACAAGCAGCGTGACTTTGACGATCGCACATCACGCAGTACTTAGCGGCCAGCGTTCATTGGTCAAGTTCTTCCTTGCAGCGACCTTCATCCTTGGCTTCATATTCGTGTTCCTGCAGGCCGAAGAGTACATAGAAGCCTATCAGCACATGAACCTGACGCTGGGATCAGGGATTTACGGGTCGACGTTTTTTATGTTGACCGGCTTCCACGGTATGCATGTCAGCATCGGTGCCATCATGCTTACCATCATCTGGTTCAGGGTGCTCAAAGGTCACTTTACACCTGAAAACCATTTCGCCTTCGAAGCCGTTGCGTGGTACTGGCATTTTGTTGACGTTGTGTGGGTAGCTTTATACGTCTTTGTATACTGGATGTAGATTTGTCCCTGGATAACTAGCCGGTAATCGGCGATATCCAGCCCTGGTAGTAACCGAGGATAAGAAAAGCGATTAAAAGCGCTGACAGCACCACGCGAACTTTGAGTGCATTGAGAACGCGGGCGCCGCCCTGGTCATCTTTGGCCAGGAACCACAGGCCTGAGGCCAGGCTGGCTACAATGGCAAGCAACAGAATGATTAATACTAATTTCATCGTGACGGTTTTCGCTGTCTCCGGCGCGCGAGTATATCGTGATCAACAATAAATTGAAGAGTGAACCCTTGCGACGCTATGTCCCGCCTCTGGCAGGGCTGATTTTCATCGTTCTGTTCAGCTGGGCGGGATTCTGGCAACTTGATCGTGCACAGCAGAAGAACGAACTCGTGGCGCTTTTCGAGGATGATGCGCCGTATTCGCGCCTGCTCAACGATATGCCCGTGGAAATATTCCAGCGGATTGAGTCGCTTGGACAATACCAGATTGAACGCCAGATTCTGATCGACAACATCGTAATGGCCGGCCGGGTCGGTTACTACGTCATAACGGCTTTTCGGCTGGCACCCGATGCACCTCTGCTGATCGTGAATCGCGGCTGGGTCGGAAAAGAGCAGCTAAATACGCTGCCCGATATCAGTGTCACCGATGAATTCATCACGGTACACGGCAGGGTTGGCCGGTTGCCGAGGGTCGGAATTAGACCCGGTGAAGCCTTCGAAGGTCGTAGCGCTGGGACCGATGATTGGCCAAAAGTTGCTGTTTACCCAACGCTTGACGAATTGGCGAAAGCGCTCGACGCTGAGCTATTACCGTTCGTCTTGTTGTTGAGCCCGGATGCCGATGATGGTTATGTACGACAATGGCAACCGCCACAAAGCGGCCCGATGATGCACTATGGTTACGCCTTTCAATGGTTCGTATTGGCATTGGCCATCTTCGCCATATTTGTCTGGAATTTTCGCAAAAGTCGGCGACTCGCTGACGATGATCGCGAACAAAATACGCAGACCTGATGGACAACGACGACAAAAAGCGTGGCGGCAAAATGCAGCTGGCGCTGGTCGCCCTCGCGTTCGGCGCGCCACTATTGCTCGCTACATGGATGTACAAGAGCGATCACTGGCAGCCTGACAGGGGGAGCAACAACGGCATCATCCTGCAACCAATCGTCAATATTGCAGATCGTCTGCCGTCCTCTCCCGTTGTGCCATTGACAGAGCAGCAATGGCTGATGCTCTACGTGAATACCCGGTCCTGCGACGAGGGCTGTTTTGCGGCGCTCTACCGCCTGCGCCAGTCACGACTGATGCTGGCCAACGAAATGAGCCGGGTGACCCGTGTTTTCTTGCACGGTGAATCGACGCCGGATAGAGTGTTCCTTCAGGAGCAACACGCGGGTCTTATAACGATAACTGACAAAGACCTGGTGAATTTACTGGTGGGCCAGCAGCCAACGGAACTCGGGCCGGGTGGTATTTATTTAATAGACCCGCTCGGCAACCTGGTAATGTATTTTTCACCTGAACTGCCACCTGGCAAAATGGTGGAGGACATTAAACACCTTCTGAAACTCTCCCGAATAGGCTAGACATTGAACGTAAGCGTCATGCAAAGATCCGCCGGGTGGCGCGATTATTATGAGTTGACCAAACCAAGGGTCGTCATACTAATCGTGTTTACTGCGGTCGTCGGCATGTTACTCGCCGTCCCTGGCTGGCCGGGAACCATCCCGTTATTATTTGGCACGCTGGGAATTGGTCTTGCTGCTTCATCAGCAGCGGTCGTTAATCACGTGCTGGACTCGCGCATCGATATCCAGATGTCGCGGACTCACAATCGTCCACTGCCACAGGGGAGATTGTCGTCAACACATGCATTGACCTTCGCGGTTGTGCTCTGTGTTTTGTCGATGCTGATGCTGTGGTTACTGGTGAACCCGTTGACGGCGGTGCTGACATTCGCCTCGCTGATCGGTTATGCGATTGTCTATACGGTCTACCTAAAACACGCGACGCCGCAAAACATCGTCATCGGTGGCGCAGCGGGTGCCGCACCGCCGGTACTGGGCTGGACAGCGGTTACGGGTGAAATTCACAGTGATGCACTGCTGTTATTCCTGATCGTATTCATCTGGACACCACCGCATTTCTGGGCGCTCGCAATCGCCAGGAAAGAGGATTATGAAAGGGTTGGCGTACCCATGTTGCCGGTCACTCATGGCAACGAATTTACGCGGCAATATATTTTGCTGTACACCATATTGCTGGTGCTCATCACGATATTGCCTTATCTGTCTGGTCTGAGCGGGCTTATATACCTGGTCGCTGCACTGCTACTCGGCGGCAGGTTTCTTGTTTATGCCATACGTCTCAAGAAAGACGATGGCCTCGAATTACCGATGCAGGTTTTTCGGTTTTCCATAAACTACCTGATGATTCTGTTTCTCGCGTTGCTGATTGATCATTATTATATTATTCGATTGGGCGTTTAGCAGCGGCGGCCTGACGCTTTCTCAATAGAAGCTGCAGGAGCCCGCCAAGCGGGCGAAATTCGCTGAGTTTTAGTCACCATCTGTCGCCTGACAGGTGCCATTTTCATGCGGGCGTGGTGGGTTGGTGTTTTGCAAACATTGCGTTGCAATGTTTGTCGCCCGCGCGGCGGGCTCCTACGCGCCGATTCTACGATTTTCATGTTTTTAGTAGGCGGAATTTGCGACAGTTATCGGCAGCGCATTTTTTTAGCTGGTTTTGGTCGCAGCGTTTCTTTTGGCTTTGCAGTTCTCAGTTTCGCGCGATGATCCTTGTGAAATGAGACTCCACGACTACACTCGGCCGACATGACATCCGTCGATCAACATCAGCGCGCGAGCTTCGACGCTTTGTTGCGTCCGCACCTCGATCGTCTGTACCGGTTCGCATTCCGGCTGGCGGGCGCTAAGCCCGAGGCGGAAGACCTGTTCCAGGACGTGCTGACCAAGGTTTTCGCTCGCATGGACGACCTCGTCGAACTGGAGGATCCTGGCGCGTGGCTTTGCCGCGTCATGTACAACCACTTCATCGATGGACGGCGTAAGTACGCGCGTCAGCGCCTGGTTAGCGTTAGTGAAGACCAGCTGCCGGGCAAAACCCTCGAATCGCTGCCTGGAAATCTCGATCCGGTGCGCGATGTAGAGCGCTTAGATAACATAATGCAGCTACAACGAGCTCTGGATAGCTTGAGTGACGATCATCGTCTGGTCGTGCTGTTGCATGACAGTGAAGGCTATAAACTCTCTGAAATTCAAGAGATTACGGGCGATCCGCTAGGTACTGTCAAGTCCCGGCTACACCGCGCCCGGGCGCGGCTGCGCGAGATTCTTGCGGCGGACGGAACCATTTCCAGCCCTTAAGCGTGTATCAGGTAACAGGAAGAAAACCATGACTTGTGACCTTATAAAAAATCAACTCGACGACTATGTAGACGCGCAACTGGATGTTGCCGATACGCAATTGCTTAATGAGCATATTGCACACTGCACAGTTTGCCAGGAAGTCCTGGACGGCGAGCGGGTTCTGCGTGCCAGCTTGAAGGAATTCGGAGATTCCAGCATGCCACATCCGGATGTCACCTTTTTTGACCGCGCGCTTGCCAAAGCAGCGCAAAGCGGTACACGACGTCAGCGTAACCGATGGATGCTAACGGGTTTTGGCGGCGCCATGGCTGCAGCACTGGCGCTGTGGATGATTGGCGGCACACTTTTTGAAGCACCCCAGGTGAGCGATCCATCCATTGCATCGATCGCCATGGTCATTGAAGAGCCACGCACAGTGAATCTGGTTTTTTCGTCCGCGACACCGCTCAACGACGCAACGATGACCGTCGCTTTACCACAGGGCATTGAGGTCATGGGCTTTCAGGGGCAGCGGGAAATTACCTGGAAAACCAGCCTGAAAGAAGGCAAGAACATATTGCCGCTGACATTAATAGCAACTTCGCCACTGGGTGGAGAACTTTTAGCGACTTTACGACATGAGGGTGACGATCGGTCATTCCGCGTCCAGGTAACAGTAATTTAGAAAACAGGGAAGACGCTTCGTTTGTATCGGAGCAACTAAAGGAGCACGGAGATGAAGAACTTGAGACTATTTTTGGCCAGCCTTGCCTTGACCTGCTGCGGCTTTTTCCCGGCGGTAGCTTTGGCCGACGATATGGATGAACTGGATGTCACCATGGATGTGCTGGACAGTGTAGCCGGTGTCGACGGCAACGTCCTGATCATGAGTGGACCTGAAGGTTTTGTTGCTGAGGGTCCCGACGGCGAGAACGATGGTGAGTTTGACGACGACGGTGACCGTGATCGCGACAATGGCGATGAGAATGAGGGAGAAATACGCTCCGAGTCAGGTGGTGAATCCGATGATGGGCGTGGCGAGGCAGAAGATGATGGCTTCGATGACGACGGCGACTTCCTCGGTGAAGACGATGATGAAGACGAACTTGCTCACGATGAAGGCGACTTCGATGACGGTGAGGCTATTGACGACGACGAGATCGAAGACGATGAGATGGAAGATGACGATGACATGGACGACGACGATATGGATGACGATGACGATGACGACGACGTCTAGCAGGAATCTGTAGCGCTTACGCTGCACATTATTGGCGGACCAGCCTGCTTTCCGAACCAGCCCGGATCCCGCGATAAGCTACCGAATCCCCCCTGTTGTACGGCACCAGGGGGGATTTTTTTGCGCTGCGTCACAGTGTTGGTAGCGAATTCGTGCGAATTATCCATAATCAGGCAAAATGCCATACAACAGGCGGACCGGCGCCCGGGCAGGAGCTCTTAAGATTCTGAATATTGATGACAAATTGCGTAGCGTAGCAAGGACAGGAAGACTGCTTCTGTCCGTCCTTGTATTGCTGTGCCTCGCGTTACCGCAGATCGCGCTGGCGGTAACTGCAACCGAACTGTTCCACGATGGCAACCGTCTCTTTCGCGATGAGTTGTACTGGGCAGCGTTGTTGCGTTACAAACAGGCAGCCGATGCTGGCATGGATACACCCCTGTTGCATTACAACTTAGGCGTCGCCCACTACCGAGCGAAACAATACGCTCGTGCCCGCGAAGAACTTTTGCAATCCAATCGCTACCTGCCATTGCAGGTGGTTTCTGATTATAACCTCGGTCTGACTGCATACCGGATGGGTGATATCGATGAAGCATTGCGCAGGTTTCGCAGTGCCAGGGATCAGCAGCAACGAAGAGATATTAGCAGGCTCGCGTCGAGGGCAATCCGTGAAATACAAAAGCAAAGCGTGCTTGAGGAAGTTGCCGTAGCGCAAACCGTAGCGTTAAAGAGAGAAATAGAGCACACGAATTTCGATTTTAGACTTCGCCTCGGTACAGGATTCGATGACAATGTTTACCGGACACCTGGTGAAAGCTATGTCGATTTGAGTGATCCCACGCAGCCAACAATCGATCCTGTGGTGCAGTCGGGAATGTTCGTGCCGATAAACCTGGCTGCCGTTTACAGAGTCAACAGCTTCGAGCACGAAAGTTTTTTTGGTTCGTACCGGTTCGACAGTCGCTTTTACCCGGATAAGGCTCTGAACCAGGCTGATGAGTATGTGCAAGAGCTTGCCTTTGGCACTGAGTATCGACGCCGCAACGAAAGTCGCGAGCGACGCGTGTACAGTGCGTTCAAAATCGCAGAGCATGACGAGACCTATTACGATCCTGACACAGGGACCGAGCGCATTTCCGGCGGACAGGATATATCTGATCGCATGTCCTACCTGCGCTTCGGCCCCGAATTCTGGATTCGCGAAAAGTTCGGACCCCTGACATTGGGCGCTCATGCCAAAGGACAACTGTGGGACTATAAAGAGGTAGAGACGGTTCCTGAATATGATCACGAATTCTGGGCCTTGGGTGTTAACACCCAATATGAATTCACCTCGACCTCGATGGTTCGGCTAACTGCCGAATACTACACGCGGCGCTTTAGCAACCGACCCTCATACGAACTCAATGGCAGCCAGCCGGCCGGAACCCCGGCCGTTCGTTATGATTTCGTTGAATTCGGTATTTCTGCCCGGCAACGCATTACCCGGTCCATGTGGTTGGGAGCAACCTACCGATTAACCGATCGACAAGACCGTTACGTCGGTTACTACGACTACTCTCGCGATGAATTCATCGTCGAATTTCATATGCGTCTCGGCAATCGTTTCGATCTTGAATTGCGCGCCAATTTCCGTGAATACGATTATGAAAACGCCTTCGCCTTTCACCAACCCACGGCTGGTCGCAGAACACTGGAAACAACCGAGGCCGGTATAGCCATTACCTATGATATGACCGAGCATTTTGACCTGGTCGGTGACTACCTGATACGCGATGTCACCTCCAGCGACACGCGCATTGCCTACGATCGCGCTATGTTTTTGCTCGGCGTTCGCTGGTCGCCGTAGCCTGAGTTGGCGGCGCAAAAACCGGCCCTTGATCGCGGCAAGATGCCGCTCCTGCAGTGCCAATAGATAATCCGTAGGAGCGGCATCTTGCCGCGATCGCCAAACCACAAAACGCGCTCAAAAAGACGTACAGATGCCAGCTTCCCGGCAGTTTTGCATGACAATTCTTTGTTAGACTGCGCTCCCTGATCAGCCAAAAAAACTACTCACCCGATGGATGTCACCCCAATCCTAGACGCGCTCAACGACGCGCAGCGCCAGGCCGTTACCGCGCCTGCCAAGCCTTTGTTGGTTATAGCCGGCGCCGGCAGCGGCAAGACCCGCGTTCTGGTTCACAGAGCCGCCTGGCTGATTGATGTAGAGGGTATTTCGCCACAGAGTTTGCTTGCCGTCACGTTTACCAATAAAGCGGCTGCACAAATGCGCCAGCGGATTGAGGCTTTGCTCGATATACCGGTCGCTCATCTCTGGGTCGGTACGTTTCACGGCCTGGCACATCGAATTTTGCGCAGGCACTGGCGCGAAGCCGGGCTCCCGCAAAGTTTTCAGATCATCGACGCCGACGACCAGTTGCGCATCATCAAGCGGCTACTTAAGGGCCTCGAAATCGATGATGACAAGTGGACGCCACGCCAGGTGCAATACTTCATCAATGCGCAAAAAGACGAAGGCCTGCGACCGCAACATCTCGACGATGAAGGTGATGCCAACCGCCAGCAGTTCATTTCGCTGTACCAGGGCTACCAGGAGATATGTGACCGCGGTGGCCTGGTCGACTTCGCTGAGCTGTTGTTGCGCGCGCATGAGGTCTGGCGCGATAACGCGGAATTATTGCAGCACTACCAGCGGCGCTTTCGCCACCTTTTAGTTGACGAGTTTCAGGACACCAATGCCATTCAGTATGCCTGGTTGCGACTCCTCGCCGGCAAAGAAGGCATTCCTTTTGTTGTAGGCGATGACGACCAGTCCATTTATCGCTGGCGTGGAGCGCGGGTCGAACATATCAACCAGTTTCAAAAAGATTTTCCAGGTACCGAGGTCGTAAAGCTGGAGCAAAACTACCGCTCCACGGTGACCATTCTTGATGCGGCGAACGCGGTGATCAACAACAACACCTCGCGCATGGGCAAAAAACTCTGGACAGAGGGTGCACAAGGCGAGCCTATTCGCATTTATTCCGCCTACAACGAGCGCGACGAGGCCGATTTTATTGTCGGCAGGTTGCGCGACTGGAGCGACCAGGGCAATGCGCGGGCTGATGCAGCGGTGTTGTACCGATCCAATGCGCAATCGCGGGTTCTCGAAGAGAGCCTGATCAATGCAAGACTCCCCTATCGCGTCTACGGCGGCCTGCGATTTTTCGAGCGTTCAGAAATCAAAGACGCGCTTGCCTATTTGCGCCTGATTTCCAACCGCGACGATGACAGCTCATTTGAGCGCATCGTCAACCGCCCAACTCGCGGTATCGGTGCAAGAACACTTGAGGTCATGCGCAGCTATGCGAGGGCCAACAGTTGTTCGATGTGGCGGGCTGCCGGCGCTGTTGCCAGTGGTGAGCTTGCAGGCAGGGCGGCGACCGCCGTGGTCGTCTTTCTCAACCTGATAGCAACACTGGCGAAAGATACCGACGGCCTCGATCTGCAAGAGCAGGTAGATCATGTCATTCATGCCAGCGGACTTATCGAGTTTTTTAAGAAAGAGAAAGGAGAGCGCGGCGAAACACGCATTGAGAATCTCGAAGAGCTGGTCAGTGCTGCGCGCGGGTTTTCACCTGATCCAGCGGAAGAAATGTCACCACTGGACGCATTCTTGTCGCATGCAGCGCTCGAAGCCGGGGAAGGCCAGGCCGAAGCGTGGGAGGACTGCGTACAGCTGATGACGATGCATTCGGCGAAAGGGCTGGAGTTTCCGCTGGTGTTTTTGTGTGGCATGGAAGACGGTTTGTTTCCACATCAGCGCTCGATCGCGGATCCGCAGGGCCTCGAAGAGGAACGACGGCTCTGTTACGTAGGCATAACCCGCGCAATGCAGACTTTGTATGTCAGCTACGCTGAGCAGCGGCGATTGCATGGTATGGACAATTTTGCGCAACCGTCACGCTTCATTAGCGAGATTCCAGCCGAACTGGTCGAGGAAGTTCGGCCGCGCGTCCAGGTTAGCCGCCCATTAAGCCCACGATCGAGATCCGGCGGACGGTCCGCTGGCGGTGTCGCGCCAGGAGCCGAAATGGGCGTACAACTTGGACAGCGCGTGCGACACGGCAAATTCGGTGATGGCGTTATCCTCAATTGCGAGGGCCAGGGCGCGCATGCGCGAGTCGAGGTCAATTTTGAGACCGCCGGCACAAAATGGCTGGTACTTAGTTATGCCAATCTCAATCTCATGTAAAATAAGTCACGGACAATAAGCCGTGTACAAATAATGAAAATACTAATTCTCGGCGCTGGCCAGGTCGGTTCATCGGCGGCATATCATCTTTCACGAGAGGAGGCCAACGACGTTACCGTGGTCGACATGCGTGCCGAAACGCTGCGCGACCTTCAGGATCGCCTTGATATCCGCACCGTTGTAGGACATGCCACATATCCGGATGTGCTCGAGCGTGCGGGTGCGCGAGATGCCGACATTATTGTCGCACTGACGGATTCTGACGAATCCAACATGATCGCCTGCCAGGTGGCCTATACCATATACAAGACGCCCACGAAGATTGCGCGAATAAGGTCCGCGGACTACATGAATGCGCGTGATCTCTTTACCCAGGACGCGATTCCGGTGGACGTTCGCATCAGTCCCGAACAACTCGTCTGTGAGCACATTGAGCAGCTGATTCTTTATCCGGGCGCACTGCAGGTTCTCGAATTTGCCAATGGCCGGGTAAGACTGGTAGCAGCGCGCGCCGACGAGGGCGGTTTTCTGGTCGGGCAGAAGATAGCAACGCTAAAAGAACATATACCGAACACCGAGGGCCGCATTGCGGCGATCTACCGCAACGGTCAATCGATGCAGCCGGACGGTGATACGGTCATACAAAAAGGCGATGAGGTGTTTTTTGTCGCAGCACGCCAGGACGTGCGCGTATTCATGAGTGAAATGCGCAAGCTGGAGGATCCGGTTCGTCGTGTTGTGATCGCAGGCGGCGGCAACATCGGCGTCCGGCTGGCTCTGGCGCTCGAGCAGACCAACCAGGTCAAAATTATCGAGCGCGACCCACATCGAGCTCGCGTTATCTCCGAGCAGTTGAATAAGGCCATCGTTCTGGTTGGCGACGCTGCGGACGAGGAACTATTGCTGGAAGAAAACATCGACAATGTTGATGTTTTTTGCGCGCTCACTAACGCAGAGGAGGCCAATATCCTGTCTGCCATGCTGGCAAAGCGGCTCGGCGCACACAAGGTAATGGCGCTGATCAACCGACCGTCATATGCGGAGCTGGTCGAGTCAAGCAGCATCGATATCGCGATCTCTCCACAGCAGGTAACCATCGGCTCGTTGCTGGCACATGTACGGCGAGGTGATGTGGTCCGGGTGCATTCGCTGCGGCGTGGCGCTGCGGAGGCCATCGAGGCGATCGCACACGGCTCCGCAGAAGATTCCAAAGTTGTCGGCCGCAATATAGAAGAAATCGGCCTGCCGCGCGGGATCAATATCATTGCCCTGGTGCGTGGCGAGCAGGTGATCATTGCTCATCATGACACGGTCATCGAAACTGACGATCATGTAATTCTGTTCATGACCGATCGACGCAAGATCGACAAGCTCGAGAACCTGTTTCAGGTCGATGTGTCGTTCGTCTGAGCGAGCATTGCGATCCTTAACATGCGAACGACAACCGGGTAAAAAGAGCAGCAAATGAACTGGACAGTCGTGATACGCATCCTGGGCCTGCTGCTGATGCTGTTCAGCATGACCATGCTGGTGCCAATAATTGTCAGCATTCTCTACAGTGATCACGCATGGCTGCCATTTGTAAAAGGATTCGCCTTCACATTCCTTTCCGGACTGCTCATCTGGTTTCCGTTACGGCGCTCGCGAAAGGATTTGCGGCTGCGGGACGGCTTTTTGGTCGTCGCTTTGTTCTGGACGGTTCTTGGTACTTTTGGCGCACTGCCGCTTTACTTCGCTGATGCCCCCGTCATGTCTTTCACCGACGCGGTTTTCGAGTCGATGTCGGGCCTGACAACGACCGGTGCTACCGTTATTACCGGCATCGATTCCTTACCAAAATCGATTCTTTATTATCGCCAACAGCTGCAGTGGCTTGGTGGCATGGGCATTATCGTATTGGCAGTCGCTATTTTGCCCATGCTCGGTGTCGGCGGCATGCAATTGTATCGCGCGGAAACGCCAGGTCCGGTTAAGGACACCAAGCTCACACCACGAATTACGGAGACCGCCAAGGCGCTATGGTATGTCTATCTCGCCTTCACCGTTCTTTGCATGGGTGGCTACATGGTTGCCGGTATGGATTTGTTCGATGCACTTTGTCATGCATTTTCTACTGTTGCCATTGGCGGTTTTTCGACTCACGACCTGAGCATCGGGCACTTCAACAGCACCGCAATCAATATAGTTACCATCATATTCATGTTTTTGGCTGGCATAAATTTCTCTTTGCATTTTTTCGCTTTTAGAAATATATCTATCAGGCACTACATACATGACCCGGAGTTTCGCGCTTATGCGTTCTTTCTGTTGATCCTGTCCGCCATCGTTATCGTGACCTTGTTCTGGAAAGAAACCTACACCGACGCGCATGCCGGTATCATTGATGGTCTCTTTCAGGCCGTCTCAATCGGAACAACGACGGGTTTTACGACCGCGAATTATGCGGCCTGGCCAGACGCGCTTCCTGTATTGTTAATTTTTGCCAGTTTTGTCGGCGGCTGTGCAGGTTCAACGGCTGGTGGCATCAAAGTCATGCGCTGGCTTCTCATTGCCAAGCAAGGTGCGCGCGAAATTGCACGACTCATACATCCGAGCGCAGAGATACCCGTCAAAATCGGCAACAAAGCCGTACCGTTTCGGGTTGTTGATGCGGTCTGGGGCTTCTTCTCTGTGTACGTCGTAGTTTTCAGCGTCATGCTACTAATGATGATGTCCACCGGCCTTGACCAGGTCACGGCTTTTTCTGCAGTTGCGGCAGTGCTGAATAACCTGGGCCCGGGTCTGGGTGAAGTCGCTGCCGGGTTTATGACGGTCAGCGATGCTGCCAAATGGATTGCCGTCGTTGGCATGCTCCTGGGAAGACTGGAGATCTTTACGCTGCTGGTACTGATCACACCTACCTTCTGGCGCCACTGAGGGCGTGCAGCTGTCCGCGATCAGCTCGCTTATTGACCGGATCAGTATTTCAACAGGCCGCGCAACGGCCTGGCTGACATTGGCCATGGTCGTGGTTACTTTTCTGATCGTGATCATGCGCTATGTTTTCGATAGCGGCTTCATCTGGTTGCAGGAATCGCTGGTCTGGATGCATGCCGTGGTTTTTATGCTGGGTGCTGCTTATACGTTGCAGATGGAAGAGCACGTTCGGGTCGATATTTTCTATCGCGATATGAGCGAGCAGCGCCGTGCCTGGGTAAATTTCCTCGGCATTATAATTTTCGTTTGGCCACTTTGTGTTTTCTTTATCGTGACAGCATTCAGTTACGCAGGTGCTTCCTGGAGCCTTCATGAGGTGTCACTAAATGCCGGTGGTTTGCCTTATCCGGCTATTCCCCTGTTGAAGACGGTCCTCATAGTCATGCCTGTCGCCGTCGCGCTCCAGGGTTTGTCGTTGCTGTTGCGTTCTTTGCAAACCATCAGGAAACGTTGACGATGGAGTGGATCGCTCTACTGTTATTTGCTGCCGTGATCGTGCTTCTGCTGGCTGGGTTCCCTGTGGCGTTTTCACTGGGCGGCACAGCGTTGTTGTTTGCGTTCTTTGGCGTAATCGGTGGTGGTTTTGAATCTGCGTTCCTCACCAGCCTGCCAAGCCGGATTTTCGGCATCATGACCAATGAAACTCTGGTGGCTGTGCCACTGTTTGTCTTCATGGGTGTGACGCTCGAACGGGCACAAATTGCGGAGGACCTGCTCGATTCACTCAGCTCGCTTTTTGGGACATTCCGCGGTGGCCTGGGAATTTCGGTGACGCTGGTCGGCATGCTGCTTGCGGCCAGCACCGGCATTGTGGGTGCGACTGTTGTCACTATGGGTCTTTTGTCTTTGCCAACAATGCTCAAGCGTGGTTACTCGCCGGAAATAGCAACCGGTACAATTTGCGCGTCCGGCACACTTGGTCAAATTATTCCACCGTCGATTATCCTGGTCATGCTCGGTGAGGTCATGTCGACCGCTTACCAGCAGGCGCAACTTTCGCAGGGAATTTTTTCGCCGGAGACGATTTCGGTGGGCGACCTTTTTGCCGGCGCTTTGTTGCCAGGGTTGATGCTGGTTCTGATGTATGTAATCTATCTCGTCCTTGTGGCGCTGTTTAATCCGGCCGCGATGCCGGGGCATGTGTCGGCGCCGAACGAATCGATTTCTTTACAACGACTTCTCAGAGCGCTCTTCCCACCACTACTGCTGATCTTCGCGGTGCTCGGTTCCATTCTCGGTGGTATTGCCACGCCGACCGAAGCAGCCGGCGTTGGCGCTATGGGTGCGCTATTGATGGCGTTACAACGACGCGCTTTGTCTATGGAGAGACTGCAGGACGTCATGCGCAACACCTTACGCATCAGCAGTATGGTATTCATGATTCTGATCGGTGCTTCTGTTTTTTCGCTGGTGTTTCGTGGTTACGGTGGTGACGACGGGGTGCGGGCAGTGTTGGACGCACTGCCTGGCGGCGTCTTCGCCGCGGTGTTGCTGGTAATGCTGGTGATGTTCCTGCTCGGTTTTGTACTCGACTTTATAGAAATCACTTTTGTCGTCGTCCCGATTGTTGGCCCGGTATTACTTTCAATGGGACTCGATCCGGTGTGGCTCGGCATCATGATTGCTATCAACCTGCAAACATCATTTTTGACGCCGCCTTTTGGCTTTGCATTATTTTACTTGCGCGGCGTCGCACCTGCGGAAGTGACCACGGCACAAATTTACCGCGGTGTAGTGCCCTTTGTTGGCATCCAGGTTCTTGCGTTGCTTATTTTAGCGGCATTTCCTGAGATCGTGACCTGGTTACCGGATCGGCTGTACGGTTCTTAGCCACGCATCGCCCGCTGGGCGGGCTCCTACAATTCCAATTAGTACTGTAGGAGCCCGCCCAGCGGGCGATGATTACAGTTCCCGCGCATTCATATACGCATGCTCGCTAATGCGCTGATTCGGTATCGAGATTTTCTGAAACGCTTCATAGGATGCCTGAACTTTCGCAGCTGCCGCATCGCGGGCCGACAATTCATCTCTTACTTCCCGACTAAGCTGTTTTAACAATCGCAGAACGTCATCGGGCAATTGCCGGATTTCTACGTCGGGATCAGTCCTCAGTTGCTCGAGGGCGACCGCATTACCGTAGGTGTACTCCGCCATTATATCGACGTTGATTGCCTGACAAACACTGGCGACTATTTCCTGCAAGTCTGGCGGCAAACTATTCCATGCATCCTTGTTCACCGTACATTGCAACATAGGCCCCGCTTCATGCCAGCCGGGATAATAATAGTACCGAGCCGCTTTGTTGAGACCGAGTGAGACGTCGTTGTACGGCCCGATAAACTCTGCGGCGTCTACGACCCCAGTCTGCAGCGCTGTAAAAATGTCGCCTGCCGCGACGGTGAATTGCGTTACGCCAGCACGTTGCATTACTTCGCCGCCGAGTCCGGGAATACGCATTTTCAGGCCTTGCAGATCTTCGACCGAATTGATTTCCTTGTTGAACCAGCCTGCCATTTGCGTACCCGTGTTACCCGCTGGAAACGGGATGACATTGAATGGTTCATAGAGTTCGCGCCACAGTTCGAGGCCGCCACCATAATAGAGCCAGGCATTGATTTCGTGCACCGTCTGACCGAATGGCACAACCGTAAAGTACTGTGCAGCCGGCACTTTGCCGCGATGGTAATAGGCGGAGTCATGCCCCATCTGCACCGTTCCGCGACTCACGGCATCGAGCACCTCGAGCGCCGGGACCAGCTCGCCGCCGGCGTAGATCTTGATTTTCAGCCTGCCGTTCGACGCTTTGTCGATACGGCGGACCAGGTTCTCGACACCGACCCCCACCCCGGGCAAGCCCGCAGGCCAGGAGGTGACGATGTTCCACTCAAACGTCTCTTGCGATGTGGCACTGGCTGTCGTGCTTGTCGCTTGTTCCTGGCTACAGGCTGTCGCACCGGCTGCCAGCGCCATTCCGGTTACAAATTGTCGTCTTTTCATTCGCTGTGAATCCCGCTGCGGAGAATGGGTGGCCGCACAGTGTAGAGGGCTTGTGCAGCGCTGCAAACCGCTTTCTGGGTATCTGAAAATCCCACATTTAAAAGCTTTGTTGGCTTGAATTTAGAGAAATATTCCATAATATTACAATAATGTATAAAGTGGGTTCATTGATTCTCCTACTTGCTAAATTATATTCTTCAGTGGTTTTTATGTGGCAGGAAAGTTAGAAAAGGCCCCGATCAAGTGACCGGGGCCCTCCATCCCTGGCGCGGGAGGACAGGTCAAAGACCCGATCCAGCCGTCCCTGGATAGATATCGCCGCAGATTCCACTCGGGGTGAAGCGCAGTCCCGGCAATCCTCCCGCAGCCTCAGCCTGCCATGAAGCGATGCGTGTTGTTGCCCGTGAAATTGGATGATGAATACAAAAACGGCACATATCCGTATCATTGCACCCCTAAATGGGTGCAAAACCCGTGTTTAGGAGGTGTTTTGAGCATTGATTGCCCTAATTCAACGCGTTAGCGAGGCAAACGTCATGATTGATGGCGTCGTCAGCGGTGAGATCGGCCCCGGCCTGCTAGCGCTGCTCGCGGTGCAACCCGAGGACAAACCGGCTACGGTCACACGGATGGCGGAGCGGGTGCTTGGCTACCGGGTGTTCGCAGATGCTGAAAAACGCATGAATCTAAGCCTGCTACAGCTGGGGTTGGAGTTACTGGTGGTGCCACAGTTTACGCTGGCTGCCGACACCCGAAAGGGTGCGCGCGCAAGCTTCACCAGCGCTGCTCCACCGGACATGGGTCGCGAGTATTTCGATCGCTTTGTGGCTGAGTGCAGGAATCGGCTGGAAAAGGTTGAAACGGGCGTTTTTGGCGCAGATATGCGGGTTTCACTCGTTAATGAGGGCCCGGTAACCTTCTGGTTGGAGGCGTGACGTTGGTACGGTTTTGTTGCACTGGCAGGGGTATCATGAACATAATTCGCCCCCGCACTTGAATGTGCGGTAGCAACAACCATTTAGTCTAGGAAGACGGGGTTAGTCCCCAGGAGTTTTAAGGATGTTTGCCAATATCGGCCCGGTTCAATTATTGATCGTCCTCGTTATCGTCTTGGCGATATTCGGTACCAAGCGTTTGCGCACATTAGGCTCGGATCTTGGCAGTGCCGTGAAAGGATTTCGATCTGCCGTCAATGACGCCGACAAAGATACTGCCGAGCAAATCGACGATCAGTCAAAAGATGCGAACTTTGACAGCACGCCGGTCGACGAGCCCAGCAAAGAAAACCACGGCTAAAACGGCTTACCACGATGTCTGGAATCGGCTTTTGGGAGCTGATCATTCTGTCTTTGATCGGGCTCATCGTGCTCGGTCCGGAGCGCTTGCCGCGGGTGGCGAATCAAATTGGTGGCTGGCTCGGTCAGGCGCGTCGCATGACCCGCGTCATGAAACGCCAGCTTGAAGACGAACTTAATTTCGAAAAAGATTTTGACATCAAGCCACCTTCACGCGAACCCTCCAAACAACCTGAAACCACGGCGCCTCGTGATGACGATGACTATTCTCCACAACATGACATGGATGAACCTGGGTCTGGTGTCGACGATGACGAGCTTTGCGCAAGCGATGATGAGTTGGCTGTAAAAGGCACTGATCAGGACGAGCAGTCAAAAGACGAAGAAGAAACTTCGCCCGACGCCGCAGACGATGCAGAGAAAAAAGAAACGTCACCCGACGCCGCGGACGATGCAGAGAAAAAAGAAACGCCGTGACTGACGCTGAAGAGAGCAAAACAGAGACCGGCGCCGACGATTTATCGGAGGGCACATTACTCTCTCACCTTGTCGAACTACGCAGTCGAATGTTGAAAATTGCCGCCGCAGTAGTCGTGATTTTCGTTGCGTTATTGCCTTTTTCCAGAAAAATATTTTCGCTTGTCTCCGAACCGCTGCGTGAGGTTTTGCCGGGCAACGCAATGATTGCGACCCAGGTTGCCTCGCCGTTACTGACGCCTTTCAAGCTGACCTTTTTCACTGCATTTTTTATCGCGATGCCGGTTGTGTTGTACCAGGTCTGGTCTTTCGTAGCACCGGGCCTCTATATAAAAGAAAAACGGTTTGCGATACCACTGCTCGCTTCGAGCATCATCCTCTTTTACATGGGCATCGCTTTCGCCTATTTCGTCGTCTTTCCACTAATGTTTGGTTTTTTCACGGCGGTGGCGCCCGAAGGGGTTGAGGTACAAACGGACATCGCGCAATTTCTCGACTTCATCACCACGATCGTATTTGCCTTTGGCCTTGCCTTTGAAGTACCGGTTGCTACGGTGCTGATAGTCTGGACCGGTCTGACCACACCAGAAAAACTTGGTAAAGCGCGACCGTACGTATTCCTCGGGGCATTCGTCATGGGCATGTTCCTGACACCGCCCGATGTCATCAGCCAGACTTTGCTCGCTGTACCGGTTTACTTGCTCTACGAGCTCGGCATAATCATGTCCAGAATGTTTGCAATTCGCGAGGAAGTCGCGGAAGAAGAGGAACCGACCCCAGACTAGCCCGGGAAGCCTTGATAAACACTACTGTCGACTCCGATGGAGCATCAAATGCTAAGAATAATAATGAGCGTCGCTCTTATAGCGACGATCACATTGTCACTCAGTCCTGTCTCAGTTGTCGCACAGGATGCCCATCCGCAAAAAGCTGTGCTCATTACCGGCGCAAGTACCGGCATTGGCCGTCTTACTGCGGAACAACTCGCGGCCGACGGCTATTTCGTCTACGCGGGCGCGCGCAAGGCCGGCGACATTGAAGCACTCAACAAGGTCGACAACATCATGGCGGTTCGTCTTGATGTCACGTCCCAGGAGGAAATCGATGCTGCGGTCAAACTAATCGAGTCAGAAGGGCGGGGTTTATGGGGGGTCGTAAACAATGCCGGCATCAATATCCTCGACCCAATGATCGAAGCTGAGGAGTCGGATCTTAAATTCCTCTTTGATGTAAATGTTTTTGGCGTCTTTCGCGTAACCAAGGCCCTTGCCCCTATGATTATTGAATCAGAGGGTCGGATTGTGAACATCAGTTCCATTGCCGGCATACTGTCCGGGGGGCTCCCTGCTTACGGCATGTATTTTATGAGTAAACACGCCGTTGAGGCCTATACTGACCAGCTCGCGTTTGAAATGGCCAACTTCGGCGTCAAGGTGAGTGCAGTGGAACCAGGCAATTTTGGCTCTGCAATCGGTACATCGCGCTGCAAGTTAATGATCGCTAATAGTGATGGCAAGGAATACAAATACTTTGGCGATGTCATGCAGGAATACCTGGATGGCTGCAAAGAGTACATCGCGGAGGGCGGCATCTCTTCGGGTCCGCCACCGAATCTTGTGGCCAACGCCATCCAGCACGCGCTGTTCGATGATAACCCTAAAGAACATTATCTCGTTGTCGCGGATCCATTTGAGGCCATGATTACGATCGGCAAGGCGTTTGAAGAATTGCTGCACCTGAACCACGATCACGAACACAGTTATACGCGGGAGCAATTGATCGCGATGATGGATGAGGAGTGGGCAATACTAAGAGGTGAAAAGACACGCGATTGGGGTGAGGAAGAGTAGGGGTAGGCCCACTGCTGTCCCATGAAGACGAGTTTGCTGGGCGTAGGCTGAAGCGTTGGCGCAATATTCCGTAGTTATTACGGGCTTGGGGCATCGCCCGCTGGGCGGGCTCCTACAATTCTAATTGGCAACTGTAGGAGCCCGCCCAGCGGGCGATTGCAGTCAATTTGATACTTCTTTGGAAAAAAACAAGTCAACCAAGTAAACACCGGCACCAAACTCGCTGCTCCTGACTTATAATCTGTAAATGGACAAAGACGAATCACTGCAAGAATTCATACAGATACTTGGACGCATTAAGGTCCTGGTGGGAGAAGCAGCGCTTGCGGGCGATGAGAGCATTGATTTGCCCGATACTATCGAGCACTTGCGCTTGTCTGGAAATAACCAAGACGCCGACGAGTTAACTGAGTTATGCAAGCAGGCGGACGAGTTGAAAGCGCTGCATCAGGCGAAATCTTAAGCACCATTGCCGTCGTCAGTTAGCAATATCTGCCCGGCGTTTGCATGGAATAGTCTGGGATTCAGTCATCGATGATTGCAGTCCCATTCAGTCCATCTTACTGGTCGAGGGATGAAGCATTGGCGCAATATTCAGGCGTAGATCTATTTTCCGTCCTCCGATTTGCCAGTGATCTGCTCTTTCTCCCATTGCTCAAGCAGCACAAACTTCTGTATTTTTCCGGAGCCAGTCAGTGGGAAGACGTCTGTTCGCACCCAGATTTTAGGCGTTTTCTGCGGTGACAAGTGCTGGCGGCAGTATTCCCTTAGTTCGGAGTCGCTCGCAGGGTTCGCAGCATCAGTATCGCGAATAAAGGCAGCAACATTCTCTCCCCATTTTGGATCCGGCACTCCCAGTACCGCGACCTCCGCGACTAGTGGGTGGCGGAACAAAAGCTCCTCGATCTCTTTTGGGTAGACGTTTTCCCCACCGCGAATAATCATGTCTTTTAACCGGCCCTGCACAGTACAGTAACCACGCTCATCCATGGAACAAAGGTCGCCGGTGTGTAACCAGCCATCAGGGTCGATCGCACTTGCGGTTGCATCCGCCATCTCGAAGTATCCCTGCATCACATGGTAGCCGCGTGTGCAGAGTTCGCCCGCCGTATTCACAGGTAACGTTTCTCCGTTGTCAGGATTGACTATCTTAATTTCCGTATTCGGCATCGGCGTGCCGAGAGTATTGGCCTTGTCCTCTATGGAGTCATCCGGTTGGGTCATCGCCGCGACCGGCGAGCATTCAGTCTGGCCGAATACAATGGTGAACGGAGCGCCAGTATCCGCTTCCAGTCGTTCTACCAGTGCAGCAGGTACAGTCGAGCCTCCGGAGGCAATGCTGCGCAATGACGACAGATCGCAAGTGGCAAACGCTGGGTGCTCAACGAGAGCGATCAGCATTGTCGGCACGCCCAGCAGGGCAGTTGCACGGTGTTTTTCGGTCATCTCCAGCGCCAGCCCCGGATCAAAGGCTTCCAACAGCACCTGGGTCGCGCGCTTGGCAACGGCGCCAAGCACACCGAGTGCGCATCCGGCGGTGTGAAACAACGGCATCATTGCCACCCACACTGCGCCTTCTTCGACGCCCATGCGATCCATAGTATGTGCACCGTTGTTGACCAGTCCGCGATGATGCAAGAGTGCGCCTTTTGGGAAACCGGTCGTGCCCGAGGTGTACTGGATCATTACTGCGTCCCCGGGCAAAACCTCCGGCAGCGTGACTTCGGATGCGCTGGCCGACCCCAGAAATTCATCCCATTCGTCAAGCCGAATGACTTCACGCAACGTCGGGCACCGATCACGAACCGCATCGACCGTGGCAAGCATGTTATTGCCGCGGAAATCCGGCAGCACCAACAGGCCAACGCTTTTGGATTGATTGATAACGTATTCCAGCTCGGCGGCCTGAAAAGACGGGTTTACCGTGACCAGCACGAGACCGGCCATGGCGCTGGCGAACTCGGTCAGTATCCACTCCGGTATGTTGGGTGCCCAGATGGCGACATGCTCACCGGGCTCGAAGTGCGTCCGGAATGCGTAGGCTGCACGTAATGACTCGTCGTAGAGTTCTGCATAAGTCCAGCTACGCCGGCCGGCTGGATCGGGTGTAGCGGTGATGAGTGCCACGCGATCGGGCGCGGCGGCGGCGGCGTCTTGCAGCAAATCACCGATTGTCAGGTCCCGTACAGCGGGTTCTGCGGGCCCGGATGCGTATGATTCTGCTACCGACATCGTCCTCTCCTGAAACTTATCCTTCTTGCAATCCTGAAATTTCCGGGCGTCAGTCAGTGCGCTCGTCAAAGAATGGCTGCCACTCACTGTCATCCGGTTTGGGTGTCATGAGACTGACAAAGATCAACGTTAAAATCGATGCGGTAACGGCTGGCAGTGCGATGTAGTCCGTGTCCATCGGGAAAGGAATTCCCAGCACCTGAACGGTATGATCGCTGTCCTTGAATATCGAGTTCAGCACCGTGATGCCGATGACCGTCAGCATTCCTGCAGCAATTGACGCAACGCCACCTGCGCGTGTGACCCGTTTCCAGAAAAATGCCGCCAGCAATGCGGGTGCCAGGGACGCGCCGATCATCGTGTAAGAGATCAGCGCCATCTCCAGGATGGTCTCGAACTGGCTCATCATCAGGTAGGCGAGCACACCGATGACAACAATACAGCCACGCTGCAGCCAGATAATTTGACTGGAGGTCGCGTTTTTGTAAAAGAACGCCTGCAAAATATCCCGGGTTACATTGGTAGATGTAACCATCAGGAATGTGTTTCCGGTAGAGATGATGATCGCGGCACCCGCGGCCAGCAACAATGAACCAACGACAACCGGTAGTTGCTCATAGCCGATGCGCAGGATAATTTCCTCGGCCATCGCCCGATTCACTGATCCATCCGCCATAAAGAAACGTGGGTCATCCGCATAAATCGCGAAACCAACTAACGCAATTGACATCATCAGCACTTCGACCAGGACAACGCCCACGAACATGCCAAGCACTGCCTGGCGGGCACTTTTCTCATCCTTCGACGACGAGAATTTCTGATACATGCTGCTTTCACTCATCAACAACAGGAATGTTGGCAGCGTAATGCCAACGACCCAGAAAAAATCATTGCCGCCGGTTGCCGATAAGTGACTCGGCTTTACCGTCTGAATCGTGGTAATCACTGCATCAACCCCACCATGGGCGGCGATCGCAAACGGGAACGCGATAATCATCGCCAGCAACATCAGCGTGCCGTTAAAAATATCGATTGAGATGATCGAGACCATCCCGGCCAGCATTGTGAAACCAATGATGAGAATGGCAGCGATGAGCATGCCTGTTTCCGGACTTATGGATCCGTCAGAAAGAATTGCAATGAAGCGGCCGCCACCTTTGAACTGATATCCGGCAATGACCATATAGGCAATGATGATGGTTATCGTGCCGAGTATTTTCGCAACCTGGTTGTAGCGCTTTTCCAGCAGATCGGTAAGTGTGTATTGCGCAATCCGACGCACTCTCGCAGCAATGAAATAGATAACCAGGATGCCAACCCAGGCACCGGCCGAAAACCACAGTTCGGACAATCCGGTACGAAACGTCAGGCCGGAGGTGCCAAAAAGACTGCCGGAGCCGATCCAGGTGCAAACCAGTGTTGCTACCAGCATGTAAACCGGAACATTTCGACCGGCCACAATGAAATCATCTGCTGATTTAACCGTGCGGCTCTTGTACACGCTGATTCCAAGCAGAATCAGTACATAGACGATCACGACAATTGCATACGTCATTTACAGTCTCTCAATTGCTGGGTGGGCCCGGGCTGCTGCTCGTTAATTGTGAGTATTGGCGCATCAGCCAGGCAACTTAAGCGCTGCTACTGCAAAGGTACCATACGAGGGGCTCTCATCCGCAGCGGGGGACATTAGGCATGGCGGCCCGGTTTGGCTAGAATGGTCGCAAATTCGAATCCAGCCCGGACGCCACTAGCGACACGGCGGCAACGACATTACAAGAATAAGAAATTGGAGGGGTGCATGAACTCATCAGCTGTTCCACCGCAACTTACCATCAAGGCTGTTTTGCTTGGTCTCATACTGTCCGTCGTGCTTGCCGGTGCCAATGCCTATCTTGGCCTGTTTGCAGGATTGACCGTATCGGCATCAATTCCAGCCGCTGTGATCTCGATGGCTATCCTCAAGTTGTTCAAGAACTCAAACATTCTTGAGAACAATATTGTGCAAACAGCAGCATCTGCCGGTGAGTCAATCGCTGCTGGTGTCATATTTACTATCCCTGCACTTATTTTGCTTGGTTACTGGGATGTATTCGACTATTGGTGGGTCACGGCTATTGCCGGCATTGGTGGCTTGCTGGGCGTACTGTTTACGATTCCGTTACGGCGTTCTCTGATCGTCGAACAACAGCTTGCTTTCCCGGAAGGCAAAGCAACGGCCGAAGTTCTTAAAGTTGGCGACGACCCATCGGGCGGAATCCGATTTCTGGCCTGGGCCGCTTTAGCGGGTGCTCTCATCAAGTTTGGCTCGACCGGATTGAAGCTCTGGGCCGGGACCGCCCAGGCAGCACGCTATGTTGGACAAAGCACTATTGGCTACGTGGGCATCAACCTGTCACCGGCGCTGATCAGTGTTGGGTACATTGTTGGCTTGAACATTTCTGTTCTCGTCTTCGCCGGCGGTTTTATCTCCTGGTACGTCGCCATTCCGATATTCTCAACCTACTTGCTCGACACCAGCCCGGCACTGGCAGAAATGCACGCCGCTGGAATGAACGCTGAAGATCTTGCCGGTGCAATCTGGAGCCAGCAGGTTCGATATCTTGGTGTTGGTGCCATGGTCGTCGGCGGTGTATGGGCATTGATATCCATGCGCGGCTCGCTGGTCGATGGCATCAAGAGTGGTATGGCGCAATACAAAGCCGGATCCACGGGTACCGTTGACCATACTGATCAGGACATGCCGATGAACTATGTTCTGATAGGCATCGCTGTCATGATTATTCCAATCTTCATTCTGTACCAGAACATTGTCGACAACCTTGGCATCAGTATTACGATGACGATCATCATGGTCATCGCGGGTTTCCTGTTTTCCTCGGTTGCCGCTTATATGGCCGGCCTGGTCGGATCATCGAATAACCCGATTTCCGGTATTACGATTGCCACGATCCTGTTTGCCTCTTTCATCTTGCTGCTCCTGATGGGCCCGGACGCCTCGCTCGGACCACCCGCAGCAATCATGATTGGTGGTGTTGTCTGTTGCGCGGCCGCGATCGCCGGCGACAATATGCAGGACTTGAAAGCTGGTTATATCGTTGGCGCGACCCCGTGGAAACAACAGGTCATGCAGGGCGTCGGTGTGGTGTCCTCAGTGCTGGTTATGGCACCAATCCTGACCCTGCTGTTGCAGGCTTACGGCATTGGTGTCCCGACTGCAGAGCACCCGGATCCGCTGGCCGCGCCACAGGCAACCCTGATGGCTTCGGTCGCCCAGGGCGTTTTCCAGGGCGGGTTGCCTTGGACCATGGCCATTATCGGTGGCGTGGTCGGCATTTTCGTTGTCATCACTGATGAGGTTCTAAAATCCAAAGGCTCGACCTTCCGTACGCCGGTGCTGGCTGTGGCGGTCGGTATTTACCTGCCACTGGAGTTATCCACAGCCATTCTGGTCGGTGGCCTGATCGCACACTTCGCAGCCAGGGTACACGCCAAACGCGGTGTGGATGGTGAGAAAAGCATGCGTCACGGCATGTTGTTTGCGGCTGGTTTGATTACTGGCGAGGCGCTGGTCGGTATTCTAATGGCCATTCCAATCGTGCAGTCAGGTGACGCTGATGTCTTTGCGCTTGGCGAATCGATGCAATTCGGTGGCACATTAGGTCTGGTTGTCGTTGGCCTGGTGTCTATGTGGATGTACCGGGTGGCTGCAGCGAAGCAGGCGTGATTTGATCTTTCCGACTGAGATAATCCTGTAGGAGCCCGCCCAGCGGGCGAGTTCGCTAGAGTAAAGCTGGTCGCGGGTGACTTCGTTTTAGCGGGTGTGCCGGGTTGATGTTTTGCAAACATTGCAGGGCATGTTTTCAACATGTCCTGCAATGTTTGTCGCCCGTGCCGATAGATCGTGAATCTCCGGATTTGAGGACGTGTATCTATCGTACGGCGGGCTCCTACGAACCTTTCCTACGATTATTGAGTCAGCGCTTTCGCCTATTGCCCTACGCAGGCGCCGGCGTAAGCGAGTGTCTGCTCTGCATTTTCCAGCTGGCAGTCATTTTCATAGGTAACGCCATCCAGACCACACACGGGCTGATAAACCCGCGGGCAATTTCGACCCTGCGACTGGCACAGTCCGGCATGTAATATCCGCCCGCCCGCGCGCTCGGCAAGACAGGCGTTTCCATAGGTCAGATCATCAGCACCACAAACCGGCACATACATACGCGGACACGGCCTTGCGTTGCAGGCACCCTCTGTCACGACATTAAAACCCGCTGCTTGTGCTGCGCAGGAATTATTGAATGTCTCGCCGTCCGCATTGCAAACCGGCATATAAACTTTCGGGCAGTTTTGCGTATCGCAAACACCAGACCTTTGCACGGGTGTGCGATCAAGATCTGCTTCGCAACGATTCCGGTAGGTCCGTGCATTGACACCGCAGACAGGTTCGTATTCGGCCGGACACTCGCTGTCCTGGCATGCGCCGAGATTGTCGATCTCGATGCCCGCAGAACTGGCGAAACAGACATTGTTATAAGTGTTCCCATCAACGCCGCAGACCGGCTCAAAATCTTCAGGGCAGCTACCAACATCTGCGGCGCAGATACCAATCGTTTCCACCTTCATGCCCGCTTCACCCGCAAGGCATTCATTGTTATAGGTATTGCCGTCTGCCCCACAAACCGGGGCAAACGTTGCTGCGCATGCTGAGTCTCCCTCACAGGCTCCTGCAAATTCAATTTCAACGCCGTTCGTCTCGGCAACGCATTGATTCGTGTAAGTAGTGCCATCCGTGCCGCAAACCGGGTCGTGCTCCTCGGGGCAGGCAAAGTCTTCTGCCGCCATCGGCCTGTTAATCGGGCACTCACCTCTGCTCGCAATCTCCACCCCGTTTGCGCCAGCAACACAGTCGTTGCTGTAGGTATTGCCATCGACTCCGCACACCGGGTCAAACTGCATCGTACAAGCGACTGCGCCTTTCTCCGGGGTGGGCTCAACGGCTGCTTCCTGCGAATGAGCATTCATGCTCATCAGGAGCATGAGAAAGGTCAATACGCCATTAAGGGTCGTTCGTCCGACCAGGTGATGTGTGCATTTATTCATCGTAGATTCTGTTGCAAAGATCCTGAAATTAGAGTGCTTATCTTACAGTGGGTTCAACCCGTTCTTCACCCCGTCTGTTGCTTGTCCTCGGCGACGCCCCAGTAGCTATAGCTCAGGACCCTGGCGCCCGGGATATACATTCTTTCATCGGAGGTTATGTTGAAGCCAGCTGATTTAATCAGTGCCGGGATGTCGCGATTCATGTTGCAGCCACCTGCTATCTTTTTCCAGGTCGGGTTAAGCCGTTTTTGCCAGCGTGCTACTTTTTCATCCGGTGCAACGCCGTGTTCGCTAAACAACAAACGGCCACCAGGCTTGAGGACGCGCCGCATCCCCTCCAGCGCTGTTACGGCATCCGGTATGGTGCAGAGCGTGTAGGTCACGAGTACGGTATCAATACTGTTAGCCTCAAGCGGTATTTGTTCCCCGGGCAAATTGATCAATTCAATCTCCAGATTGGTGCTATCCAGCATCGGTTGCGCTTTGCGGCGCATGCCTTGTGATGGCTCAAGGCCCCAGATTTTTTTCACTTTACCGGCATCGTAGAACGGCAGGTTCAGGCCGCTGCCAAATCCAATTTCCAGAATTTCTCCTTCTGCTTGCGGCACAATTTTCTCGCGCTGCTTTTGGTTCGGCCTTGCCGAGCATGCAGCATTAATCACATGCGGGAGAATATGTTCGTTATACCAGCCCATCATGTCTCTCCGTTATTGTTCAACTTGTACTGCAAAAGTGATCACTCCGCCACAGCCTGGCCGGTGACCCTGGTTTGTGCTTCGTTGGTTAGCGCAATTAGTTCGCTAATACTAATCAGTTCAAAGCCGTCGCTACGCAGTTTCGGCAACTCCTCTTCGAGAAATGCCAGCGTCGTCGGATACGGGTGACCAATACCAAGAGCAAAACCATTCTGTCGTGCAAGTTTTTTTAGCCGGGCGAACTCGCGTACGACAGTTTCCGGGGATTGATCCGGATCGAGAAAAACGTCTCGTTTTGCTGCCGGCACACCGCTCTCATGCGCGAGCTTAAGCGCTACGCTCGCAGCGGTTGTATAGCTGTCTACGAAAAACAGGTCACCGCGATTTCGAATTGCTTCCATTAACCAGTTCATGTGTCCGGGATGGCGGGTCAGCAGGCTACCGCGATGACTGTTAATACCGATCGCGTGCGGCACTGCTTCAATATCCTCTATAAATGTCCTCGTGAAAACAGCGCGGCTCATATCAAGACGCAGGCCACCGGGCTCATCCAGGTCGGAATCGTCTTGTGCTTGTAGTGGTAAATGCAAGAGGACTTCTTTGCCGCTTGCGTGAGCTTCTTCCGCAAGGTGTCTTGCTCTCGGCGTACCCGGCAATACTGCACAGGCAACTGGCCCTGGCAGGTTGATGGCTCTTTCGCCCGCCAGCAGCGCGTAACCCAGATCATCGATGATTACAGCGACTCGCGGCAGCGGAACGCGCTCGGCGGAAACCGGCATCGCCAGCAATACAAGCGCAGATAGAATTACCCGAAGGAGAAACATTTCGACCTGTTAATCAGGGGCCCTGGAATGCATGACCCATTGATTATTTAGCTGCTGCAACGCTTCTATCAGCTGTGCGTCGGTTTCACGGTCAACCCCCGCCTGCAGGTTTTGATCCGGATATTGCCGTGAACCGTCAACAATGACATCCGGCTCAACGCCGATTTCATGTATTGAATCGCCGGATGGCGTGAAATAGCGTGATGTCGTCAATTTAACAGCGCGTCCTTTCGATAACGGCATGACTGTTTGCACAAGACCCTTACCGAAAGTAGTGGTACCGACAATCGTTGCACGATCGTGATCCTGCAGCGCCCCGGCAACAATTTCAGATGCGGACGCCGAGCCGCCATTCACAAGTACGACAATAGCGGCGCCATCCAGAATGTCGCCGTCGTTTGCTTCGCGCATGAAACGGGATTCCGCGGTTCTGCCCTCCGCTGTCACGATGATGCCGGCATCGAGAAACAGATCCGACACGGCAACTGCCGAATCAAGGAGGCCGCCAGGATTGTTGCGTAAGTCCAGTATCAGGCCGGTCAGCATGTTGCCCGTTGCTGCCTGCACTTCTTCCATCATCAAATCTATTGCGCGGCTGGCCTCGTCAACAGTGGTTTCGTTGAACTGACTCAGGCGTAGATAACCGAATGAGGGCTGCAGTATCTCGTGGCGGACACTGGCAACCTGAATTTTCTGCCGGGTCAGGTGAAACCTCAGCGGGTCATCATAATTTTCCCGTCGCACCGTTAGTGCAACCGGTGTACCGGCGCGGCCACGCATCTTGTCTATCGTTTTGTCCAGGCCGTCGCTCGCGACCGATATGCCGTCAATCTCGATGATTTCGTCGCCGCTTTCAACGCCCGCACGCTGCGCCGGTGTGCCATCGATCGGCGCAATAACAACAATTGCCCCACCTTCGGTGCTTACTTCAAGGCCGACACCCGAATAGCTGCCGCTGGTGCTGATACGAATGTCCTGAAACTGCGTGGCGTCGAGGTATTCAGAGTGTCGGTCGAGGTCCGCGACCATGCCGCGAACCGCACTTTCAAGCAGTTGCGCATCATCAATGGGATCGACGTAGTCGCGCTTGACTCGCTCCATTACCTCAGCGAACAGCCGCGCCTGTTCCCAGGACAATTCTTTCGCCACCGGCTGGCCCCGGCTCGCCAGCGAGGCACCACCCAGCGACAGGCTGATACCCAGTATGGAGCCGATAACAACGACCAGAATACCTCTGGTTTTCAACGACACGTAATTCTCCTGAAACTATCGACGACGCCGCTCTCTGGCAGCGATAGCCCTCTGACGATAGCACAGCAATGGTGTGAATTCTGCCGAGTTAGGTCCCCAGCCAACGCTAATGTGGGAGCGGCTTTAGCCGCGAATCGGCCTGATCGCACGCCGTGCTCATTCGCGGCTAAAGCCGCTCCCAAATTAGTGCTCAGCCCGTTTTCGGCTGTTTGCTCACCCAGTGTCGCGGGTTAACCGGCTTGGTACCCTTGCGAATCTCGAAATACAGCCCGGACTGTGTCTGTCCACCACTGTCGCCAACCGTGGCAATCACGTCACCGGGCGCCACCCAGTCGCCGGCACTCTTCAACGTTGTTTCGTTGTAACCGTAGAGGGTCAGGTAGCCCTCGCCATGGTCAACAATGACCAGCAGGCCCATACCTGCAAGCCAGTCGGCAAAAACGACCCTGCCATGATAAATCGAGCGAACTTCGCGGCCACGCGGGGCTGCCAGCACAACACCGTTCCATTTCAGCTTGTCGCTGGCGCGCGGCTGGCCGAAATCATGCAACAAATTGCCGGCAACAGGCCATGTCAGGCGCCCCCTGAATTTGCTAAACGGTTCCTCGGAGGTAATTGGATAGTCCGACAGAATGCTGGTCAGCTCGGCAATTAGCCGCGAGAGATCCTGCTCCTGTGCCGCAAGCCGCTCGATTTGAGAACCTTCCTGGGCGATTTTCGCCTTGAGCGTCGCGAGCAGGTCCTGGCGCTGATTCTGCGCAGCGCTTAGCTCAGCGAGCTCGGCCACTCTTGCCCTCGCCAGACCGGCGATTCGGTTCTCCTCCGTTGCGGCCTGTTGACGGAGATCACTCAGCTCGGCGATGTGATTGTTAACGGCACTAATGTTTTCGCCACGAAACTCGCTCATATAGCGGTAGTAGGTCATCAGCCGGCCAACAGTTGCAGGATCATGTTGATTCAGGAGGAGTTTGATTCGTTCTTGTTGACCACTGGTGTAGGCCGTGCGTACCTGTGCTTCGAGCTGCGCCGACTCCGCAGACAGCTCCGCCTCCCTGGCTTGCAGGCGTTTATCGAGATCGGCTTTCTTTTTTTGGCTGAAGTCGCGCTGTCGCTCCAACTCCTTTATGTGGATACGCTTCTCAACAATACCGGTCTCCGCCGACTGTAGCTCGCCGGTCACCCGGTCCCGGTCACTCGCTCTTTTGTCCATGCTCGATTTGAGCGCGCTGATCTTGTCGCGGACCACCTCAAGTTCGCGCTCCTTGACCTGAGTCAGGCCAGCCTCCTGTGCCCAGGCGACAGGCAGGGAAATAGCCATTGCGGATAGTGCAACAATCAGGGCGAGGTTGGTGTTCTTCATGGTCGTGCAGTGTAATTGCTATGCCTGCCAATGCACACCGGTGGTCTGCTGTTCACAGACAAATCATCGGCCCACATAGTTAAAAACGCCGGACAATACCCGCCCCGGCGCTGGTATACTGCCCGTCTTTCGCCGCAGCTGTCCCGGCCCTTAAAGACCGTAAATAATGAATATGTTCCTTGAATTCGCCGCCAACCACACGTTGTTGGTCACCGCACTGTTGTTCAGCTTTTTCCTCGTAATTTTCACTGAACTGCGACGCCAGGCAAGCGGCATGACCAATGTCGAGCCGCAAGCGGCGGTTAAACTTATTAATGCAGACGCCGTCGTGCTGGATGTGCGCAGTGCTGATGCGTTCGCGCTCGGTCATATTGTCAACGCTAAAAATATTCCGTTTGATGAGCTGGAGGCGAACGAGGACAAGATCGAAAAATACAAGTCAAAGCCAATAATAGCGGTCTGTAATGCAGGCGTAACATCGACCAAGGTCGTCAAATCGCTGCGTAAATCCGGTGCGGAAAATGTCTATGGTCTCAAGGGTGGTATTGCTGCGTGGACACAAGCCAGCCTGCCGCTGGTTACATCGAAAAAGACGAAGCGCAAAAAATAGCGGCCTGCTATTTCTTACGTTAGCCTTGAATCCATGAGCGAAAAATCCAAAATCACGATGTACGGATCAGAATATTGTTCCTATTGCATGGCCGCCCGTATGCTTCTGAAAAAGAAGGGCGTCGAATACGTAGAACTTCTTGTAGGCAATGACCCTGCCCTTCGAGAGGAAATGATACGGCGCAGCAACAGGACTTCTGTGCCACAAATATTCATTGATGATCAGGCTATTGGCGGCTTCGACGAACTCTATGAGCTTGAGGTTAGTGGCGAGCTCGATCGCAGGTTGAATCAGCAAGAAAGTATTATTAACGATTAATTTTTTTTAGCAGGAAGAGATAATGGCAGAGCAAGAACAGAGTACGCCGGAAAAACAAATTTCAATTCAGAAAATCTATGTGAAAGATTTTTCGTTTGAATCGCCGTGCGCCCCCGCGGTGTTCACGAAATCCGACTGGTCTCCAAAAACCAACCTTAATCTTCGCAGTTCTCACAGCGTCGGCGCAGAAAGCGTTCATGAAGTAATTCTGACCATAACCATCGAAGCCAAGGAAGAAGAAAAGACCGTTTTTCTTATCGAGCTGCACCAGGCGGGCTTGTTTCACATCACTGGATACAGCGAAGACGAATTCAAGGCGCTGGTCGGCAGCTTCTGTCCCAACATTTTGTTTCCTTATGCTCGCGAAGCTATAGCAAGCATGATTGTAAAAGGCGGTTTTCCGGAGTTCGTCCTGCAGCCGATTAATTTTGACGCGCTGTATGCGCACGGCTTAGCGCAGGCACAAGAAGAAGCAGCCAAAGAAGCCGGGACAGCCGACGCGGCTACCAGTAGCAACGGAGGCACTCACTAATCGCTTCGACCGCTTCTCACGAATCGGGAAACCCCATTGCGGTTATCGGTGCCGGCTCGTGGGGCACGGCGCTGGCCCTGCGCTTTGCGCGCGGGGGCCATGAAGTGCGGTTGTGGGGACGCGACCCCCGACAGTTAGAGGATATGGCGGCATCGCGGGTCAACAATCGCTATTTGCCGGACGCCGCTTTTCCGGCAAACCTGCATGTCGAACCGGACTTACACAAGTGCCTTGATGGCGTAAACGATATTCTGATCTCCGTACCCAGTCACGGACTGCGGGATATTTTGCTGAAAATTCGGCCGTTACTCGACAATCAGGCGAGAATCTCCTGGGCAACCAAGGGGTTTGAACTCAAAACCGGCAAGCTGCCACACCAGGTGGCTGGAGAAATTCTCGGCGACGATCGACCGATGGCTGTTTTATCCGGGCCAACCTTTGCCAAGGAAGTTGGTGAAGGTCTGCCAACAGCGATGACCATAGCGGCAAGCGATGCAAATTTTGCGAGCGACCTTGCGTCCGGGTTATCAGATGAAAGTTTCCGTGCCTATACGTCCGACGACATCATTGGCGTGGAGGTCGGTGGTGCGGTTAAGAATGTTCTCGCTATTGGCGCCGGCCTTTCAGACGGACTGGGCTTTGGTGCCAATACACGTATCGCACTGATCAATCGCGGCCTGGTCGAAATGACCCGCCTGGGTGTTGCTCTTGGCGCAAAACAGGACACGTTCATGGGTTTGGCCGGAATGGGCGACCTGGTATTGACCTGTACGGACAACCTGTCGCGCAACCGGCGTATGGGACTGGCGCTCGCCAGTGGCAAAAGCATTGAGGAGGCCCAGAATGAGATTCAACAGGTCGTTGAGGGCGTTCTCGCCGCCAAAGCTGTGAAAGAAGTCGCTGATCGACTGGATGTCGATATGCCGATATGTCTGCAAATCTATCGCATTCTTTATGAAGGTGTCGCACCACGCGAGGCGGTTGGCGCGCTCATGGGCCGGGCATTAAAACCTGAATAAGCCGTGGGAGCGGCATCCTGCCGCGAATAAATTTGAATCGCGGCAGGATGCCGCTGCCACGACATATCGTCGCTAGCCACTACCCGAAAACCCTATCTGCCGCCACGCCTCATAGACCACAACCGCCGCCGCGTTCGACAAATTCAGGCTGCGGCTCGTACTCAGCATCGGCAGTCGCAAACGCTGTTCCGGTGGCAAGGATTCCAGCAACTTATCCGGTAAACCGCGGGTCTCCGGGCCGAAAATAAGCGCATCGCCCTCCCTGAACCTGGCTGTAGAATAAGTTGTGGCAGCGCGTGTACTGAGGGCGAATAACCTCGGTGAACCGAGAGAGTCGAGGCAGGTCGGCAGGTTTTTGTGCACCTCAACAGCGGCAAACTCACGGTAATCAAGGCCGGCGCGCCGCAAACGCGGCTCGTCCATTTCGAATCCCATTGGCTCGATCAGGTGGAGGTTCGCACCGGTATTAGCGCAAAGACGGATGATATTACCGGTATTCGGCGGGATTTCGGGCTCATAAAGAATGACACTAAACATGGTGGCCTGCATTTTGCACCACTCGTTGTGTAAGATCGCGCTCAATCTTCATCGATTCCGAGTCAAATGCGAATTTATGTCTGACACTTCTGATACTGCGGCAACGTCTCTTGCGGTCGATTTCTGCGGCTTGAGCCTCAACTCGCCGATCGTGCTGCTCTCTGGCTGCGTTGGGTTTGGCGAGGAATACACCCGTATTGCTGGTTTTTCGAATCGCGATGCTGGTGCCATAGTGCTCAAAGGCACCACACGTGAGCCACGTCTCGGTAACTCGCCGCATCGCTTGTGCGAAACGCCGATGGGCATGCTGAACGCCATTGGCTTGCAAAACCCGGGAATGGACAAGGTCGTCGATGACATTCTTCCCGGGCTCGATTTCACGGAGACGCGATTTTTCGCGAATGTTTGCGGTTCAACAATCGATGATTACGCTGCTGTTACCAGGCGATTCGATGATTCGGCGATCGATGCCATCGAAATAAACATCTCGTGCCCGAACATCAAGGAAGGCGGAGTATCTTTTGGTAATTTTCCCGAAATGTCAGCAAAGGTTGTCGCCGCGTGTCGTGAACAAACGTCGAAACCGCTGATTGCAAAACTGTCTCCGAATCAGACCGACATCCAGGAGAATGCACGTCTTTGCATAGAGGCGGGTGCCGATGCGCTGGCTGTTATCAACACCGTTATGGGCATGGCAATTGATACGGAAAAACGGCAACCCGTAATCGGCAACGTTCGTGGTGGATTATCGGGGCCGGCTATCCGACCCATTGCTTTGTTGAAAGTACACCAGGTATACGAGGTGGCTGGACCGCGGAATATTCCGATAATTGGTCAGGGCGGAATCGTGAACGCCAATGATGCGATCGAGTTTCTTTTGGCAGGCGCCTCGACTGTGGGTGTTGGTACTGCCCTTTTTTATGATCCGCTGGTTTGTCAGAAGATTAATAGCGGGATTGCAGAGTACTTATTGCGAAACAACTTTAAGTCGGTTGCGGATTTGGTGGGGGCGTTGGAGTTCTGATTTCGCCTTTCGCGGGCGGTGAGCATTCGCGGCTAAAGCCGCTCCCACAGGATTTTTCCAGTCCCAAACAATACAGCCGGTGGTTCTATAATCTGTGGGAGCGGCTTTAGCCGCGAATGCTCAACTTACGAGTCGTTAATTAGTCCAGATCAAGCGAGCGAATTTTCCGTGTCAGGGTATTTCTCCCCCAACCAAGCAGCTTGGCCGCTTCCTGTCGATGTCCGTTAGCACGGTTAAGCGCAATTCGAATCAACGTTCTTTCAAACTCCGGCAACGCCTCTTCAACGAGCGGCTTCACGTCTGTTGCACCCAGCTCCTTTTCTGCCCAGTACGCGAGACTCTGTGTCCACTCCTGTTGCGCGCCTTTCGCACCCGTACTTCCACCAAGATCCTCCGGTACATCCATAGAAGTTATGGTGCCGCCTGGCGCTGTGACAGTAAGCCGTCGGGTCGCGTTTACCAGCTGGCGCACATTGCCCGGCCAGTCATAACTTTGCAGTAGATCCATAGCATCGCTGTCGAGTGTTTTAGCCGGAGTGTTGAGCTCCTTACCTGAATCAGCAAGGTAGTGATTTAATAGTAGCGGAATATCCTGCCTGCGATGTCGCAGTGGTGGTGTATTAATGCGCATGACGTTGAGCCGGTGATACAGGTCTTCGCGAAACCGACCCTCTTTTACAGCAAGCGCCAAATCCTGGTTAGTTGCCGCTATGACACGCACATCGACTTTGATCGAAGTCTGTCCACCAACACGATAAAACTCGCTTTCCGCCAGCACGCGCAACAAGCGTGTTTGCAGAGCTTGTGACATATCGCCAATTTCGTCAAGAAAAAGTGTGCCACCGTTTGCCTGCTCGAAACGACCGATGCGGCGTGCCTCGGCGCCCGTAAATGCGCCACGTTCGTGACCGAACAATTCGGTCTCGAGCAATTCCGAGGCAATCGCGGATGTATTCAGTGCAACGAAGACTTTGTTCGCCCGCGGACTATGCTCATGCAATGCCCGGGCAACCAGTTCCTTACCGGTCCCCGATTCGCCTGTGATCAGGACGGTCATACTGGAACGTGACAGCCTGCCGATGGTGCGAAACACCTCTTGCATGGCTGGTGCCTTACCCAGCAACGACGGCATATCACCCGCATCGCCGTTATCCTCGGGCGCGCGTCCTTTGTCTCTTGTCGCCTTCTTGACCAGCTCAATGACTTCGTCAATATCGAAGGGTTTCGGCAGGTATTCGAATGCGCCGCCCTGATAGGCAGCAACCGCACTTTCAAGATCTGAGTGGGCAGTAACAACAATAACCGGCAGGTCGGGACACAGTCGGCTCAATCGATCAAGCAGGGTGAGCCCGTCCATCCCCGGCATACGGATGTCAGTTATCAAAACATCCGGTACTGAATTGCCAAGCGCCTCGAGCAGGTGCTCACCGCGCTCGAAACTTCTGCTTTGCATGTTGGCCTGGCGCAGCGCCTTTTCCAGAACCCAGCGCACCGACTGTTCGTCGTCAACGACCCAGACTTCCAGATCGCCGTTAACCATTTACCTGCCTCACTGTGTCGACCAAGGGGATCCTGACCTGAAAAACGGTGCAGCCCGGGCGACTCTCAAACTCGATTAACCCACCGTGGCGGCTGAGAAGTTCCTGGGCCACCGGCAGACCGAGGCCGGTACCATCGGCCCGACCGGTTACGAGCGGATAGAAAATCGAATCCTGCAGTTCGAGCGGTATACCAGGTCCGTCGTCTTCGATCTCAATGCTCGCAACCACGCGGTGTCGTGTATTGCCAATCGTAAAATTGATCTGCGCTCGCGTTCGCAGCGTAATTTTTCCTTGTCCCTCAAGCGCTCGTGCTGCATTTTGCACGAGGTTGAGAAACGCCTGCACCATCTGATCGCTGTCGAGACTAAATAGCGGCAGGCCCGGATCGTAATCGCGATGAATAACAAGTTTCTCGCCAAGGTCCGGTTCGACCAGGCGAACAACGTACTCAAGTAACTCGTGAATATTGACCGGTTGCTTTTTAGGTGGTCCGCCCGGTCCCAGCAATGTATCCACCAGTGCTGCCAGCCTGTCAGCTTCGCTGATGATGACACCGGTATATTCTTTCAGGTCGTTGCTTTCTAGTTGGCGCTCAAGTAGTTGCGCAGCGCCGCGCAATCCGCCGAGTGGGTTTTTGATTTCATGTGCAAGCTGACGAATCATTTGCCGACCCGCACCATGCTGGATGATCAATGCGTTTTCTTTGCTGATTTTTGTTCGTCGGGTGACGTCAGTCATCTCAACCAGCAGCGCGATATCTGCGTCAGCCCGTTGCATTTGAGTAACCCGATATTCCACCAGGCGTTCATCCGCGTGAACTTCGGTTGGTGCAATGCGCAATTCGTTTGCATAAGCCGAGCCGGTTGTCAGAGTGCGGTTCAGTATGTCCGCGAGTTCTCTGTCTTCATCGATAAGCTGTAACAACGGCTTACCTTGCGCTCGTGTCTGGCTGACACCGAGCAGATTTTCTGCAGCCGGGTTGAGAATCTCTATCAATAAGTTGTTATCGACAATAATCACGCCCGTGCTCAGGCTATCGATCACATTGTCCGGTTGTGGCGGCGGGTTGCCACCATCTGACTTTTTTTGTGGGGGGGTTGTAGCGTCCGGCTCTAATCGCCGCCGATCGCGTTCTGCTGCACGTAGAAGCGGTTCGCCCGGCTGCGAATCATCAGTTTGCCCTTTTCGTCGATGACTTCCGCCTGCAGGTTGTGCACGCCACGGTAGACTTCCTCCAGCTGGAAGCTTGTTCCGCTGACCACCGTCGGTTCTCCGTCGAAGTACACGCGAATCTGGTGTCCCGTCTGTAATGCCGGCTCGACGCTGAGAGAGACATTCAGAACGCTCTCTATATTCCACAGCGTTTCTTCTGCAGCAGGGGAGTTGAATGTAATGCTCTCATACTTGAACGCCGCCGTTGCAGGCTCAGTTTCAGCAGTTGGCCGGCTAGCCGTTGGCCTCGGCGCCCGTGTTTGGACCGATCTGGGGGGGGACTGTGGCAGCACGACGCGTTCTGCTCCCTCCTGGGGTCGATCGGAGTAATGCACGATGCCATCAGCATCCACCCACTTATACGCCTGCGCCATAACGGCGCCCGCCGCGAGAATCGTGATAAGTGTAATAAATGGTCGTATGAGCATAGGGTTAGCATAGCAGTGCTACTTTCAGTTTGGCCAGCAATCGGGCAATAAAGTGCCGCCCGGTTCACAGTTTTCCCTTGTTTTCGGGGCCGGCAGCGTGGCTGGTCGATCTTTTCGCTGTCGGCCCCGTCATCCGTTCAGCCTAAAGGCTGTAGTACATATCAAATTCGACCGGATGGGTTGCCATTCGCAGGCGCATCACGTTGTCTGATTTCAAGTCAATATAGGCGTCAATAAGGTCATCGCTGAACACATCACCAGCTTTCAGGAAAGCGCGATCTTCGTCCAGCGAACCGAGCGCCTCTTCCAGTGAAAAGGCGACCAACTGCAGATCCTTTTCTTCTTCCGGCGGCAGGTCGTACAAATCTTTGTCCATTGCGTCGCCCGGATGAATCTTGTTTTGAATACCGTCGAGTCCGGCCAGCATCATCGCCGCAAAAGCGAGATACGGGTTGGCCATTGAATCCGGGAAACGAACCTCGACGCGGCGGCCTTTGGGGTTGGATTCATGGGGAATTCGAATTGACGCAGACCGATTACGCGCTGAATAAGCGAGAATTGTCGGTGCCTCGAAACCAGGTACCAGGCGTTTGTAGCTGTTGGTTGCCGGGTTGGTAAAAGCATTCAGTGCTTTGGCATGCTTGATGATGCCGCCTATGTAATAGAGCGCAACATCCGACAAGCCGCCGTAACCATCACCGGTGAAGAGGTTCTTACCGTCCTTGAACAGAGACTGGTGAACGTGCATACCGTTGCCATTGTCGTTAACCAGCGGCTTCGGCATGAAGGTCGCCGTCTTGCCGTAGCCATGTGCTACGTTGTGCACGACATACTTCGTGATTTGTACTTCATCCGCTTTGCGTACCAGGGAGTTAAAGCGGGTGCCAATTTCACACTGACCGGCGGTTCCGACTTCATGGTGATGTACTTCTGTTTCTACGCCCATCTCCTCCAACGCCAGGCACATTGCAGAACGAATATCGTGCAGCGAATCGACAGGTGGAACCGGAAAGTAACCGCCTTTAACCGTGGGTCGATGACCGGTATTGCCGTCCTCATAACTACGGTTGGTATTCCAGGCGCCCTCGCTCGAGTCAATGGAAAAAAACGCGCCCTGCATCGTGTCGTCCCAGCGCACATCGTCAAAAACAAAGAATTCGTTTTCCGGGCCGAAAAAAGCCTGATCCGCAATGCCGGTGGATTTCATGTATGCCTCAGCACGCTCGGCCAGCGAGCGTGGGCAGCGATCATAGCCCTGCATGGTCGCCGGCTCGACGACATCGCAGCGCAGATTCATGGTGGTATCTTCAGAGAAGATATCGACAACGGCAGATGTTGCGACCGGCATCAGGATCATGTCGGACTCATTGATGCCCTTCCATCCGGAAATTGATGAGCCGTCGAACATTTTGCCGTCTTCAAAAAGATCCTCATCCACGATATGTGCCGGCACGGTCACATGATGCTCCTTGCCGATTGTGTCGGTGAAGCGCAGGTCGATGAATTTGACTTCTTTTTCTTTGATCAGGCCGAGAACCTCAGCAGGGGTCATGAACGTATCCTCTGGTTAGTGTTGTAGTGGGTGTCGCACCACAATGAAACGGGGCTTTCTCTGTTTCATGCGGTCGGCATTAATGTTGTCGTTAAGATTCTTCTATTGCATGAACTGTGCCAGTAACCCCGTAGACTCAAGCTGTTGATTTTCCACGTAAAATGGTTGCTGAATAATATGAATATGCACCAATTTGGTGCATCCGTCACCATAACTGCACCATTGTAGTGCGAAACGAGTCCTTCTGCACCGATTTAGGCGTTGAATCGCCAACACGCGTCAGCAGAATCACAGCGTTAGCCAGCGTCCGGATCACGTCGCGCCAGCGATATCCTGGCGCCTCACACCGGCTCAATATGCGGTTATACTGCGCGGCTTAATCTCGCCCGAATAGTTCACGAGTGTCGGCTTCCAATGGGGAAAATGGTTGATGATTCATACGCTTCAGCATTGGTCAGCTAATGCGAAACGCTTCAGCTTACGCCTGCCGGACTGTCGGTTTCTGTGCCGGCACAGAAACCGACAGTCCCGCCCACTCATGAACCATTCGGGCTAACGTGAAATCATTGATGGATAAGGAAAACCAGCCCGCCATGCAGACCTTTCAGGACCTAATTCTGGCGCTGCAACAATTCTGGGCAGAGCGTGGCTGCGTCATTGTGCAGCCCTACGATATGCAGATGGGTGCCGGCACTTTCCATCCCGCGACATTTCTGCGTGCCATCGGACCGGAGCCATGGAGTGCAGCCTATGTGCAGCCTTGTCGCCGACCCACCGACGGGCGCTACGGAGACAATCCGTTTCGCCTCCAGCATTACTACCAGTACCAGGTGGTCATAAAACCCTCGCCGCTCGAAATTCAGGAGATGTACCTTGATTCACTGCGTGCTATCGGTATTGATCCGGCGGTACATGACATTCGTTTCGTCGAGGACAACTGGGAGTCGCCATCCCTGGGAGCCTGGGGACTTGGTTGGGAGGTCTGGCTGAATGGAATGGAGATTACTCAGTTTACTTACTTCCAGCAGGTGGGCGGACTTGAGTGCCGTCCCGTTAGCGGTGAAATAACCTACGGTCTTGAACGCCTCGCCATGTACTTGCAGGACGTCGAGAGTATTTTTGATATTACCTGGACAGACGGACCGCTTGGTCGCGTTAGCTATCGCGATGTTTATCATCAGAACGAAGTCGAACAGTCCCGCTACAATTTTGAAGAGGCTGACACCGCTGCAATGTTTGCTGCATTTGATCATACAGAGACCGAAGGCCAGCGCCTTATCGAGTGCGGCCTTACATTACCGGCGTATGAGCAAATGTTAACGGCATCGCACACGTTTAATCTTCTCGATGCCCGACAGGCAATATCCGTAAGCGAGCGACAACGCTTCATATTGCGCATTCGCACCATGGCGCGCGCTATCGCCGAAGCCTACTACGGCAGTCGCGAATCGTTAGGGTTTCCGTTATTGGGTGAATCGAAAAAAGAGGCTGCAGAATAGTGCCCACAATAACCTCCGCTGACTTCCTGGTTGAAGTCGGTACTGAAGAATTGCCACCGAAAGCGCTTAGATTGCTTATGGATGCCTTCGCCAGCAACCTCGGCGCGGACCTTGATAAGAACCGTTTGAATCACGGCGAGATCAAAGCATTCGCCAGCCCGCGGCGGCTAGCCGTGCTTGTTTGTGACCTGGTCGTCAAACAGGAAGACCGTGAAGTCACCCAGAAGGGCCCGCCGATCGCAATAGCGTTTGATGACAAAGGCGAAGCGACGCCGGCAGGACTCGCGTTTGCGAAGAAGCGTGGCGTAGACGTCAAAGAACTCGGCCGCGAAAAAACAGACCGTGGTGAGTGGTTGTCACATACCGCGCTTGAGGGCGGACAGGCCACAAGTGATCTCATGGCAGACATCGTCGAGCGCGCTTTAGCCGCGCTACCGATTCCGCGACGCATGCGCTGGGGCGATTCTGACGCTGAATTCGTGCGGCCGGTGCATTGGCTGATTCTCTTGCACGGCAAAGACATCATCAGTGGCTCAGTACTCGGAACTCCGGCAAGCAACAAATCGCGGGGCCATCGGTTCCACGCACCGGGTGAAATTGAGATCACCGAGCCCGGGAAATACCTCGACACCCTGGAGAAAAAGGGCTTCGTCATCGCAGACTTCGAAGCGCGGCTGCAGAAAATTGTCGGTGGTGTGCAGGACCTGGCGAAAGAGGTTGGCGGCAGCGCCGTTGGTGACGCGGGACTTTATGATGAGGTTACCGCATTGACTGAATGGCCTGTTCCATTGAGGGGCTCATTCGACAAAGAGTTTCTGGCTCTGCCGGACGAGGTAATCGTTGCAACGCTTACGAACCATCAACGCTATTTTCCGTTGCGGGATGAGAAGCAAAACTTGTTGCCGCAATTCATCACTGTGGCCAACATAGAAAGCAAGGAACCGGAGCGCGTTCGAAACGGTAACGAACGCGTTATCGGGCCACGACTTGCTGATGCTGCTTTCTTTTGGCAAACCGACCAACAGACATCACTGGGCGATCGCTGCGACGCGCTCGATGACGTCGTCTATCAAAAGGGCCTGGGCTCGTTGCGCGACAAGAGTCTGCGTATTGGTGTGTTGGCCGCACTGCTCGCAAAACACACCGGCGTCGATATGTCATCGGTTACCCGGGCCGCGATACTGGCCAAGTGCGACCTGCTCACCGGAATGGTCGGTGAGTTTCCGGAACTACAAGGGACGATGGGGCGTTACTACGCACAGACGGGTGGCGAAGAAGCGGCTATTTACAATGCGATTGGTGAACAGTATCTGCCGCGTTTTGCCGGCGATGAACTGCCCGCAACGGAAGTTGGCAGCATTCTCGCTATGGCGGACAAGCTCGACACGTTGGCCGGTGTTTTTACGCTTGGCAAGAAGCCCTCCGGTAATCGCGACCCTTTCGGTCTGCGCAGGGCCGCTCTTGGCGTCGTCCGTATCCTGATCGAGCAGAAGCTGGACCTCGATATCACAATGGCGATCGACGCCGCCGTTGCACAACAACCCGCAGCCGGCGAGGACAACCAGGAAACGGTGCAGAGTCTGTACGAATTCATTATTGACAGGATGCGCGGCTATATTTCTGAACAGGATTCGCGTTTTTCTGCCGATATGTTTGAAGCAGTTCGCGTCAGACGACCAGCTTCACTGCTGGATTTTGCCGAGCGACTTGGCGCCGTTGCGTCATTTTTGCAACTGGATGCTGCGGGCAGCCTTGCTGCGGCAAACAAACGCACAGCAAACATATTGCGTCAGGCAGAATATGCAGGCGGGATAGCGCTGGACGCGTCACTGTTTGAGGAAGATGCGGAGACAAAGTTGTTCATTGCATTGCAAACCGCCCGCAAGATTGTTGCGCCGCTCATAGAAAAGAGGGCCTATACGGACGCTTTGCAACAGCTCGCCGCTTTGCGCGCGCCAGTGGACGAATTTTTCGATGGCGTGATGGTTATGACGGACGATGAGGCCATACGCAACAACCGGCTGGCGCTACTCTCTGAATTGCGCTCATTGTTTCTCGACATCGCTGATATTTCCCGCCTGACGCCGGAACAGGAGTAGCGCTTGTCCGGACGACTCATCATTTTGGATCGCGATGGTGTCATCAACCAGGACTCGGACGCATTTGTTAAGTCGCCCTCTGAGTGGGAACCTATAGACGGCAGCATCGAAGCAATAGCAGCATTGTCGAACGCCGGTTTTACTGTCGCTGTGGCGACCAATCAATCCGGGGTTGGTCGCAAACTGATCGATATGCCGACGCTTGAGGCAATACACAGAAAAATGCGTCAGGCCGTTACGGATGCCGGTGGAGATATTGACAGTATTGTCTTCTGCCCACACCACCCGGATGACAACTGCGATTGCAGGAAACCCAATCCCGGCATGTTTAACAAGTTGGCGCGACAATATGGCGTGCCGATCAACGGCGTACCGATGATTGGAGATTCGGAACGTGACATCGAGGCTGCCAAAGCGGTTTCGGGTCGACCGATTCTTGTATTGACGGGTAACGGCCAACGCACAGCCGCGGTTTTGGCGGAAAAGGGCGAGGAGGTAGAGACTTATGCCGATTTGCAGGCTGCCGCGAAACAGCTAATCACGGGCCGCAAGGAGTCAGCCGGACAGACATGATCTGGTTACACTCATTTTTTTTCAGATCTGTTTTTACGCGACCGTCTGCTTCTTCTCCACCTTGTGTTTTCTGTCTTTGCCTTTTCCGTATGCGGTGCGCTTTCGCTTTGCAATAATGTGGGGTTACACCATGCTGTGGGGCGGCCGGGTAATATGCGGCCTCGAATACAATATTGAAGGGGAAGAGAATATACCAGGTGACCCCAGCGTCATCCTCATCAAGCACACTAACGTTTTTGAGACGTATGCTCAGCTCGCGGTTTTCCCGCCACAAACCTGGGTGCTTAAACGCGAACTGAAATGGATACCGATTTTCGGCTGGGGCCTCGCATCCGTGCGCCCGATCGGCATAAACCGCAGAGCCGGTCGCTCTGCAATTAGCCAGGTAATCGAACAGGGAAAAGCCCTTCTGGCCGATGGTGTTTGGATCAGCATTTTCCCGGATGACACGCGCATGCCCCTTGGCGAAACGAAACGTTACGGTATTAGCGGCGCCATTCTCGCGAAAGAGGCGGGCTGCCCGATCATACCGGTCGCACACAACCCCGGTGATCTGTGGCCGCGGCGCGGTCTGCGAAAAAAATGCCCTGGCTAGTTCGTTTTTGTATCGGCCCGCAGATTGATGCGTCTGGTCGCCCGCCAAAGGAAACCAATCTTATAGTGCAGGATTGGGTTGAGACGAAGATGTGGGAAATTAGTATCGGCTTACAAGAATAAGATGGACTGACCCTGGTATTGGTCGCGTTCCGAGCAATCGTAAACGATAGTCGTCATTCGATTGGCTTCGAGTTAATCGGTGAGTTCTTTATCGAGCAATATCAGATTCTCTGCTACTGAGGTCTGTACTGGTGCATTGTCTCGTCGCGCCAATGCGCAGGCAAAAGAATATTTACTTGCGTTTTTACCGCTCGGTTTTAACCACCCACGCTACAGAGGTGGGCGGCTAGCGCAAACCTGGCGCCCCGGTGCGCATTCAGGACAGGTTCTGATGCCGGGCTGGTTGCAAATCTATTGACACGATTACGATATTCGTATAACAATAGTGTTATGGAACAGATTGGTTATATAGAGCAACAACCGAATCTTGATGCTGTTTTTGCAGCACTGGCCGACCCGACCCGCCGTGCAATACTTTCCCGGCTTGCAGAGGGTCAGGCTTCGGTCAATGAAATCGCGGCACCGTTTGAAATCAGCCAGCCCGCTGTATCGAGGCATTTGAAAGTGCTTGAGCGGGCAGGATTAATTGATCGCGATGTTGACCAGCAGCGCCGCCCGGCGCGGCTGAACGCGGAGAAAATGGCTGAAGCGGTCGATTGGCTTACGGAATTCAGCGCCTTTTGGGAGACGAGCTTTGACCAGCTTGATGATGTCCTTATTAATTTGAAAAAAACACGGGAATAGGAAACCAGCAATGAGTGAAATACCTGAATACGTACTTGACCGCGTTTTTGACGCGCCACGTGAAATGGTCTGGCGTGCCTGGACTGATCCTGAGCTGCTCTCGCGCTGGTATGGCCCAGGGGTTGAAACAATCATCCACAAATTTGACCTGAAGCCCGGTGGGGAATGGCTCAACGAAATGAAATGGGGTGAGAACTCCATGCTGAGTAAAGCTGTTTTCGAAGAAGTATCGCCACCTGAGCGACTTGTTTGGCATCATCACTCGTCTACGGATGCAGAGTGGAACACGGTGTCCAATCCGAAGATGCCGGACTGGCCGCCTGTCCTCTTAACAACCGTGACCTTTACGGAAGAGAGCCCAGGGACCAGGGTGCGGCTTGTTTGGGCACCGCATGCTGCAACAGATGCCGAGATTGCGTGCTTCTCAAGCGCAGTGAGCAACATGGGCAAAGGATGGGAAAGCGGTTACGCGATTATGGATGAGATTTTCGCGGAGTTGCAGGCAGAAAGCACATAGGGGAATGTAATGAATGAGAAAACTGATGCTGGCATTCACTGGAGTTTCTGGGTGCTCGCCGTCTTCGCGCTGCTCTGGAATGTTTTGGGTAGCGTGAATTACCTGGGGCAAATGAATGCAGACCTGGTGGCAACAATGCCAGAGACGCATCGTGCAATCATTGAAGGCCGGCCCGCGTGGGCGACCGGTGGTTTTGCGGTGTCCGTTTTTGCTGGTGCCCTTGGCGGTCTTCTGCTTCTGCTCAGGAAGTCGGCTGCGTTTTTTTTGTTTGTAGCCTCGCTGCTCGGTGCGATGGTGACCATGATCCATACGATAGATGTAGCTACTTCCAAAATTGACTTCGATACCATTGAGATCGGGGTGATGATTTTGGCGCCGCTGATGGTGGCAGCGTTTTTCATTTGGTATTCGAAACAAGCCGAGGGTAAGGGCTGGATTGGTTAGGAGCCGCGTTACGATGATTGCAGGCATTTGTCAGACAGAAAAAATGGAGAGAATTTTGAAAAAATCTTTTGGACTCTTTTTGTTGTGCGTTTTCCTCGCCAACCAATCATTTGCTGGAACGAAAATTATCCGTGCTGCCAGGATGATTGACGTTACGACCGGCGAACTAATTAGCCCGGCATCAATTGTTGTAGAGGGCAACAAGATCATCGCGATCAACCCCGAAGCACTACCAGCAAACGCCGAGATCATTGATCTTGGTGACCGCACTGTGTTGCCCGGTCTTTTTGACATGCATACTCATTTGACGCTCGACTATTTTACTGGCGATAACTGGACGACAGCCGCCGTCAGGGAAACGCCCGCCGACTGGGCGCTAAATGGTGTCTTGTTCGGGCGGCAAACGCTTGAGGCAGGGTTTACAACGGTTCGAGACGCTGGTACCTGGCCTGGTTTTCCTGACGTTGCCCTGATGCGCGCGATCGATTCCGGGCGTGTCACTGGCCCGCGAATGTACCCTGCCGGTCACTACCTTTCTATTACGGGCGGTCATTGTGACGTCGGCGGCTATGCGCCAGGCATCATGGAGCTGGGACCCAACGAGGGTATCGCCAACGGTGTTGATGAGATTTTACGCGCGGTGCGCTACCAGGCGAAACATGGCGTAAAGGTTATAAAGGTCTGTGCGACGGCCGGCGTTTTTTCGGCGGGCACGCAGCCCGGTGCGCAGCAATATTCTGATCTCGAGTTGCGAACGATTGTGGAAGAAGCGTCCAGACATGATCTTAAGGTCATGGCTCATGCTCACGGTAGTGAGGGCATTATGGCTGCGGTCAAAGCGGGAGTTGCGTCTATTGACCATGGCTCGATGTTGACGGTGGAAATCATTAAGGAGATGAAAAAGCGCGGTACTTATTATGTACCCACCATCTATCTGGCAGACATCCCCCTGCCGGAAAACACACCGCAAGATACAATCGACAAGAGTAAGTATCTTGAGCCATACATAGAAGAGAGTTTTCGAATGGCTATAGATTCCGGCGTCAATATCGCGTTGGGTACAGATTCCGGGGTCTTGCGCCACTATGAAGTCGGCAAGGAATTTTACGCCATGGTCCGCCGCGGCATGACACCGCTGCACGCATTACAGACAGCGACAATAAACGCCGCTGACTTGCTCGGTGTTACCGACCGTGCGGAACTCCAGACGGGTAAACTTGCCGATATCATCGCAGTAGAAGGAAACCCCCTTGATGATATCCGGGTTATGGAACAGGTTGTGTTCGTGATGAAGGATGGCGAGATAATCAAGGCAGATTAATGTTTGTCTTGCCTGGCGTTGAGCTGCTCCTGAGGTTGCTCGAATAACGTTCGCGACCTTTTTGGCCTGCTCGTCTGTGATCATCTATTCCTGTAAATACATGACGAGCTGAAGTCTTACGCCGGTCATCGTTTAACAGCAGGGGGACAATCCAATTTTTTTGAGCAGCCGTTAGTCGCATAGTCGTACAGAGCCAAGTTGGTGGTGGCATTCGAGTGCAATTATTTGACAACTCACTTGTCAATCGGTATTTTGACAACTCACTTGTCGTATTGGACTCGATAATGCAAGATTTGGACGGGGCATATCAGATTATCTGGCTGACTCGGAGGCTTTTCCGGGCGCTGGCTCAGAAATCAGATGCGGGCTTGCAGGACATGGGAATCTCGGTCGCTGATCGGGCTGTAATGGAGTTTCTGTATCGGGATGGAAGGTTGTCAGTGCCGGAGATAGCGGAGCGTTACCAGGTTTCCCGGCAACATGTACAAGTCACGGTCAACGGTTTGGTGCAGGCCGGGATTCTCGCAGCCGGGAACAATCCTCGCCATAAACGTTCGCCGCTCATAGGGCTCACGAGCAAGGGCAATGGACTGTTCAAAGCGATTAAGGCTCGCGACAAAAAGGCCGTCAAAAAATTATTTGCGAAAATTTCAGAGAAGGACAAGGGCGTCACCCGAAAAACCCTGGCGGCATTGTTGGCAGAACTAAAATGAAGGGGCTGAAAATGCATCACGATAGTTGCAGAAAAATGTTTATTGCTGCAGCGGTTCTTGCCATGGTTTCACTGGTGGTCCTCTGGTCGTTTAATATGCTTTCGGAATTATTTGGCGGCCCGATGGCACAATTCAAGCATGCGATTGCAGCGGTCGGTTTGTTGCTTATTGTGAAATGGATCCGCAAGCATCACGGATACAGTCATGATTGCAAAGGTGATGTTTGTGGCCATTAGATTAATCGAATATCGCCCACCGCGTATAGCAATGACGCTATTGGCGGTAGCAACAGCATTTCACTTGCTGGTGCCGGATAGTGGGACCGTCAACTATTCAGCCGCTTATCTGTCCGGAGTGATGGTATCTGCAGGGTTCGCGATAATGATGTTGGCGTGGTGGCAATTCCGGGTGCGAAAAGTGGCCATTTGTCCCATTGCTAAAACGGATCATCTGATCATGGACGGTGTCTATCGGTTTACACGCAACCCCATGTATCTTGGCATGCTGTTAATGCTCGCCGGTGTTGCGTTTTTTTTCGGAACGCTTCCGTTTATCGCCGCCGCAGCCGTTTATTTTGTAATTATTGATCGGTGGTTTTGCCGCTTTGAAGAAGAGAAACTCATTGCTGCGTTTGGACACGACTATGAAGAATACAGGTCCAGGGTAAGGCGCTGGATATAGCCCGGGTAGTCAGTGCTGAAGGCGCGACTACATAGACTCGCAGCAGTGAATTGCAGACGCAATCCTGTTGGCTTATACATCCAAATTTGAAACTGCCAACGCGTTCTTTTCGATGAACTCTCTGCGCGGTTCCACGTGGTCGCCCATCAGCGTTGTGAATATTTCATCCGCCTTGACAGCGTCGTCAATTTTCACTTGCAAGAGGCGCCTGGTTTCTGGATTGACGGTCGTGTCCCACAGCTGATCCGGGTTCATTTCGCCGAGGCCCTTGTAGCGCTGTATGGACTGGCCCTTTCGTGCTTCGCTCATAAGCCATTCGACAGCCTCAGCGAGTGATTGTACAGGCTGGGTTTTTTCACCGCGCTCGATAAATGAGCCTTTGCCAAGCAGGTCTTTGAGTTTGCTTGCCAGTGATGTGATGTGACGATATTCGTTTGTGTCGAAGAATTCGCGCGGCAGATATCGCGTTGTCGTAATGCCATGCTGCAGTTTGCGAATGGCAATTCTTACGCCCTCGCCTTCACCATCACCACGGTCAAGGTCTGCGATGTATGAACCGCCGTTGCTGTTCATGGTTCGTTCGCCGGTGGACTTCGGCAACGCTGCAGATAGTTGCCCGGCCCAGGTGTCCAGCGCATCCAGATTTTCGGATAACTCTTCTGTGACTTCGGGTAGCTCGCTTAGTGCTCGAACGACGGTTTCATCGTAACGCTTCGACAGGCGGCTTACGATGCTCTCTACCGTCATGTGCTCGGTGGCCAGTGCTTCGAGCGCTGTGCCGGACAATGGCGGCGCATCTGCGTTTACATGCAACGCTGCTTTGTCGAGCGCGGCCGTTAATAGGTGTGCGTTTAATTCCGCATCATCCTTAACGTAAACTTCTTGTTTGCCTTTTTTTATTTTGTACAGCGGTGGCTGTGCTATGTACACGTGGCCTCGTTCAATTAGTGCGGCCATTTGCCGGTAGAAGAACGTCAGCAACAACGTGCGAATATGTGAGCCGTCAACGTCAGCATCAGTCATGATGATGATGCGGTGATAACGCAGCTTCTCAATATTAAAATCGTCCCTGCCGATACCGGTGCCGAGTGCGGTAATAAGCGTGCCGACTTCTTGTGAGGAAAGCATTTTGTCAAAACGTGCTTTTTCGACATTGAGTATTTTTCCCTTCAACGGGAGAATCGCCTGGGTGCGGCGATCTCTGCCCTGCTTGGCGGAGCCGCCGGCGGAATCACCCTCGACGAGGAACAACTCGGAGAGTGCCGGGTCTTTTTCCTGGCAGTCGGCAAGCTTCCCTGGCAGGCCGGCAATATCCAGCGCGCCTTTGCGTCGTGTCATCTCGCGTGCTTTTCTTGCGGCGTCGCGGGCGCGGGCGGCGTCGATGATTTTGGAAACGATGATCTTCGCTTCCTGCGGGTTTTCCAGGAGGAAGTCTTCCAGCCGGGCGGACATAGCTGATTCAACGATGCCTTTAATTTCAGATGAAACTAATTTGTCTTTGGTCTGGGAAGAAAACTTGGGGTCCGGAACCTTGACGGAAAGAACAGCGGTCAGGCCCTCGCGCGCATCGTCGCCACTCGGCGTAAATTTGTCCTTGTGTCGGGACATCTCTTTTTCGATGTAGCTGTTCAGCGTGCGAGTCAGGGCGCTGCGAAACCCAGCCAGGTGGGTGCCGCCGTCTCGCTGCGGGATATTGTTGGTGTAGCAGAACACGTTTTCCTGGTAGCCGTCGTTCCACTGTAACGCGGCCTCGACAACCACGCCTTCGCGCTCGCTCTGGAAATGTATGACGCCACCGTGTATCGGCGTTTTATTGCGGTTGAGGTGCTCTACGAAGGCCTTTATGCCGCCCTCATACTCAAACACATCTTCCTTTTCATCGCGCTCGTCACGGAGCTCGATGCGTACGCCCGAATTGAGAAATGACAGCTCGCGCAACCGGCCGGCGAGAATGTCGTAATGGTATTCAATGTTGCTGAATGTTCCGTCGCTGGGCTTGAAGCGCAGCGTGGTGCCGGTTTTGTCGGTCTTGCCGATCACCGCAAGGGGTTCCATCGCCTCGCCATGCCGGTATTCCTGTTGATGAACCGCGCCATCCCGGTAGACGGTAAGCACCAGGTGTTCGGACAGCGCATTAACCACAGAAACACCGACGCCGTGCAGCCCGCCAGAAACCTTGTAGGAGGTATCGTCGAATTTACCACCAGCGTGCAAAACAGTCATGATGACTTCCGCCGCGGAGCGCCCCTCTTCCGGGTGAATGTCGACCGGGATACCACGTCCGTCGTCGGTAATGGTTACCGATTCGTCAGCATGGATTGTGACGGTAATAACGCTGCAATGACCCGCCAAAGCTTCGTCGATAGAGTTGTCGACGACCTCGAAAACCATGTGGTGCAATCCGGTGCCATCGTCGGTGTCTCCGATATACATTCCCGGTCGTTTTCGAACGGCCTCAAGGCCCCTTAAGACCTTGATATTACTGGAAGTATATTCTATGTCGTCGGTCATTCTATGTCCTCGGCGGGTAACCGGCGTATTGTACCATTTACCGTTAAACAATGGGTCTTAGAAACTGCTCGCAAAGCACTTTTTAGTTAGTTTTTTTGCGCTGGGCGGGTGAGAGGAAATGACTTGTTTTTACCCTGTTTTGCGGCGCTTTTGGGGTGCACTCAGGGCCCTCTCGACGACCGGGTCAATCGACCTGCTGCAGGCGCCCCTGTTCCACGTGGAACAAGCACGGCGGTTGCGGAAAAAGACTCTTATCAACCTCCAGTGCCGTCGCAACAACCTGGCAACCGAGATTGTCAATGCTGGCCATCAGCCGGCCCAGCGAGTTGCCATCAAGCTCAGCCGCAGGGTCATCCAGCAGCAGTAACAGCGGCCTTTCAAGGTGTGTCTGCACAACATCAACCGCCGCCACGACCAGCGCACAGGCCAGCAATTTTTGCTGCCCGCGAGACACTCTTTTTCGCGCCCGTCGTTCATCATAGATGAGTCGCAAATCTGACCGATGCGGGCCCGTCTGGGTACTACCGATTTGCAGCTCCCGATCACTGGCAGCAGCCATGGCCTCCAGCAGGGTTTTATCCGCGGGCCAGCCGCGTTGATACTCGAAACTTACACCGCTGCCCAGCAACGCTGCGCCAACTGCCTCCAGCGCAGGCCGCGCAATTTCCAGTGCCCGGCAGCGGGCTTCGTGAACCTCGAGGCCGGTCGCCGCCAGCTCTTTGTCCCAGCCCGCCAATCCCCGTTTGTCCGTGCCGCCCCGCAACGCTGCATTGCGCTGCTTCAAAGCGCGGCGAAAACGTCGCCACTGCTCGAGGTAGCCATGTTCCACGTGGAACGCGATCCAGTCGATATAGCGCCGGCGCTCATCCGGACCGCCAGCCACCAGGTTGTGTACGTCCGGGTCTATCACCTGCAGCGGCAACATTTCAGCCAAAACCGAAGCGCCAGCACGTTTTTCGCCGTCTACATGCACCTCTAGCCCTTGACGGCTGTTGCGGACGCCCACCGATGCCTCACGCAGCCCGGCAGTCGTTTTGCCGAACAAGACAAACTCACTGGAACCATAGCGGATGAGGTCCTGAGTTGACGCACCGCGAAAAGAGCGACCGCGGCCAAGATATGCGATCCCTTCCAGCAAGCTGGTTTTTCCAGAGGCATTGGAGCCGTAAATAAGGTTGTAGCCCGGATCCAGCCGCAACTCTGCCGACTCAAGGCAGCGAAAATCAGTACATTTAATGGAGTTTAGCGACAATCGACGACACCACCCCGGGGCTCAAATGAGCCGCACAGGACAGCTAAAGCCGCATTGGCATGACAACATACTTGCAGTCATCATTGCCCGGTTCACGCAGTAAACAGCTCGAGTTTCCGTCGACGACCGAGAGCGTAACTTCGTCCGATTCTACTGCTCCCAACGCATCGAGCAGGTAATTTACGTTAAAGCCGATCTCGATATCGTCGCCAGAATAAGCGACTTCCAGCTCCTCCTCCGCTTCCTCCTGCTCCGGGTTGTGCGCCTGGAGCATAATGCCACCCGACTTTATTACCAGGCGAATGCCGCGATATTTTTCGTTCGACAAAATAGCCGTTCGCTGCAAAGCACCTCTCAACAGCTCCCGATCCGCGGTCAGCTGGTTGCTGGTCTCCTTCGGTATAACACGCTCATATTCGGGGAACCGCCCATCGATCAGTTTTGAGGTGAAACGATTGCCATCGAGATGAATACGAATATGATTGCTGCCGAGCTCAACTTTCAGATCTCCTTCGCCCGACATCAGCCGTTGCAACTCTAAAACACCTTTGCGCGGCACAATGACCTGCTGCTCAGTTAGTTTCTCTGTATCCAGCTCGACCTGACAAAGCGACAGACGATGCCCATCGGTTGCAACCGCCCGCAGGTGCTTTTTCCCGGTTTCGAGAAGCAGGCCGTTCAGGTAATAGCGAACATCCTGCTGGGCCATTGCAAAATGTGTCTTGTCCAGCAACTTGCTCAACAGCGCTTGTGACAGTTCAACGCTCTGACCGGCATCGATATCTTCTACGCTCGGGAATTCCGCAGCAGGCAGCGTCGTCAGCGAAAATTTACTCCGCCCGGACTTTACGCTGAGTTTCTCACCGCTGAGAGCAATCGACACCTTCGCGTCTTCAGGCAGCGCCCTGCAAATATCCAGCAGCTTCCGCGCCGGCACTGTCACCTCACCCTCAGATTCAACGTCTACCTCTGCGCTTGCGACAAGCTCCACCTCCAGGTCCGTTGCTGTAACGGCTAACTTGCCGTCTTTGGCGACCAACAGCACATTTGCCAAAATTGGCATCGTCTGTCGGCGTTCCACAACGCCAATTACAGCTTGTAAAGGTTTCAAAAGCGCTTCGCGCCCAGCGGTTAACTTCATTGGTTCCACCTGTTTATAAATATTGGAAATATAGTTATTATTATTATTATTAAGGGACCTAAGTCCTGTGGATAACTAATTAAATTCGTTTAAAATCAATGCGATAACCCTACTAATGTGACCGCGAAAACCAGGTATCTTTAGCAAACCACCTGTGTACTACCTGTGCATGAAATCCCAACGCGGTGTTATACACCACTTATCCACATCATCCTGTCAAAGTTCTCAACAGATTCGAATAATCCTCACGAACCCGTTGCTCTGTCTCACGTAGCGCAGCAATACGCCGACAACCGTGCAAAACAGTCGTGTGATCGCGCCCGCCGAAAGCATCACCAATTTCCGGCAAGCTGTGGTTTGTTAATTCTTTCGCCAAAGCCATCGCAACCTGCCGTGGTCTGGCGATAGATCGACTGCGACGCTTGGAAAGCAAGTCAGCAACGCGAATCTTAAAATATTCTGCAACAGTCTTCTGAATATTTTCGATAGATACAAGCCGTTCCTGCAGCGCCAGTAAATCACGCAAAGCTTCTTTCGCAAAATCCAGGCTGATCGGTCGTCCGGTAAACGTGGAATTTGCGATGACTCTGCGTAACGCTCCCTCAAGTTCGCGCACATTCGACCGAATACGTTTCGCAATGAAAAAAGCAACCTCATCCGGTAAGTCGGTACCTTCGAGCGCCGCTTTGCTCTTCAGAATAGCAACCGATGTTTCGAGCTCCGGTGGTTCAATAGAGACAGTCAACCCCCAACCAAAACGCGATTTAAGCCGTTCCTCAAGACCATGTACCTCTTTCGGATATCGATCACAGGTCAACACGATCTGCTGCTTACCTTCCAACAACGCGTTAAAAGTATGAAAAAACTCTTCCTGAGAGCGTTCTTTGCCGGCGAAAAACTGAATATCGTCTATAAGCAGCGCATCCAGGGACCGATAAGAGCGTTTGAATTCTGAAATCGTATTGTGCTGCAGGCCACGCACCATATCGCCAACGAAGCGTTCCGAGTGCACATAGCTGACACGCGCGCCCGGCTTGCGAGCGAGCATGGCGTTGCCGATTGCCTGCATCAGATGTGTTTTGCCGAGCCCGACGCCGCCATAAATAAACAGTGGATTATAGGACTTGCCCGGGTTCTCTCCGATCTGAGAAGCGGCAGCGCGAGCTAACTGGTTGCTTTTGCCTTCAACGAAATTCGTGAACGAAAAATCCGGATTGAGACCGCTTGCCACTGGCGCGCTAGAGCGCACTGCGGCCGGCATTGCCCTGCTCACCTTAACGGCTGGCGGATCCGCTTTTTGCCGTGAGCCAACCTCCACCACCACCTTGCTGGCACTGCCGGCATCATCAACCAGCTCGACAATTCTTTCCATGTAGTGCTGCTGGAGCCAGTCAACAACGAATCGATTCGGCGCCAAAAGCTTAAGAATCTCTCCTTCCTCGACGGCTTGCAGCGGCCTTATCCAGGTGTTGAACTGTTGCTCCGGCAGTTCAGCCTGGAGGTCGCGAATACAGCGATTCCAAAGAGTTGTATCGGCCTGCAAAAGGATTCCCCGGAGTTCGAGCAGCTTTAGTTATAATTATTCGAGACCGGCCAGTCTATAACGTCTATACGGGCTGCGCCAGACAACGTAACGCACGCGCATATTGCGATATAGCGCAGATTTAGAGCCATTTTTAATAACGCGTATAAGGCCTTATTCTATTGACAGAAAAGAGCCTCACGAGTACCCTTGCCGGCCTTCTTGGAGGAGGGCTTGGTCCCTTCGACAATTTATATCGGCGCAGCAGAAAAGGCGCAAATAACAGCCAGGTAGCATCGCAATGAAACGCACATTTCAGCCCAGCAGAATTAAGCGGGCCCGCACCCATGGATTCAGAGCACGAATGGCAACAAAAGCCGGCCGTCTCGTATTAAAACGCCGCCGCGCAAAAGGGCGAGCGAAGCTGATACCGTAGCGCCCGCGCTGTTCAATTACGAGCGCTACAAACAGCAGAGCAACAACAATCAAAAGCATGGATGAGCGCTTCACACCAGGAAGCCGGCTAGCGGACGCGGCAGCTTTTAGCCGCGTTTTCAAAAAAGCACAACGCAGCCGCGATAAATTGTTCACTATTCTCTATCGGGACAATGAAGAAAACGAAGCACGACTCGGACTCGCCATTGCAAAGAAACAATGCCATCTCGCGACGGGTCGCAACCGTATAAAACGCGTCGTCAGAGAGTCTTTCCGCCGACATAAGGCGGAGCTTTCGGGTCTCGACATAGTGGTGCTCAATCGACCAGAAGCAACGCAAGCGGACAGCGGACTGCTTTTTACATGCCTGGAAAAACACTGGCAAAAATGTCAAGCCACAGCAGCCGGTGAGGCAGGAAAGAACTAAATGGAAAATCAGCGCCTGCTCGTATGGGCAACATTTGGCATGCTCCTTTGGCTGACTTACCAGTCGTGGACGCAGGACTATGGTCCGCAGTCGGCTGCCATACCGCAGCAAACGGCGGATGAATCGCTGCAGCCGCCGAACGACGCAGACAGCCTGCCATCACTGCCAACAACAACCGCTGACTCCACCGTAGATGCACCCCAGATAGACGAACAACCTGCAGCGCAGCAAGGCGCAACCGACGACGCGACCGCAGCAGACGGCGAAATAATTCGCGTCGTGACGGATGTATTGAAAATTGAGATCAATACCCGGGGAGCAACCCTGCAGCGCGCGACACTGGCCAAGTACCCGGTTGCCAAAGACCAGCCAAACACCCTGGTCGAATTACTGAACCCGACAATGCCGGAATTTGGCCTGGTACAAACAGGACTACGGTCCGCCGGAGATGGTGAGGAAGCCAATCACCTGGCGATGTTTGCGGCCCAGGCAACCGACTATGAGCTTGGCGGAACCGACGAGATTGTCGTGCCGCTGACATGGACGGACGGACAAGGCATAACTGTTGAAAAAGAAATTCGCGTTTCGCGCGGTAGTTATCGTATCGATGTTACACAGCGCGTAATCAATGCAAGCGGCGCAGACTGGCGCGGGGCAGAGTATGCGCAGCTGCAAAGACGTTCACGGGAAGTCGAGCGCTCGATGTTCGACGTCGACACTTATTCTTTCGATGGGCCGATTATCTACGACGGCGAAAAATCTGAAAAGTTGAAGCGTGGCGACCTGCAGTCAGATGGTCCATTTGCCGCCACTGCACAGGCTGGCTGGATGGGCGCCATTGAGCATCACTTCCTGACAGCGGTAGTACCCTCGGCTGAGGCGGAGTATCGATATAACATCTCGGTTCATGGCGACACCTCGACAGCCAGCCTGATTGGGCCGGCGCAAACGATCAGCAGCGGCGCAGAGCACGCGTTCGCGACAACCGTTTTTGTTGGCCCCAAACTTCAGGATCAGCTCGAAGATATCGATGAAAGCCTCAAGCTCACCGTCGATTACGGCTGGTTAACAATTATTTCTCAACCGCTGTTCTGGCTGTTGAGCAAGGTTTTTTCAGTGGTCGGCAATTGGGGCCTTGCGATAATCCTGGTCACCATCATGATCAAGATGGTCTTTTACAAACTGACTGAAGCCAGCGGCCGCTCCATGGCAAAAATGCGCGAAATCCAACCGCGTATGAAGGCGCTACAGGATCGTTATAAGGACGACCGCCAGGCGCTAAGCCAGGCGATGATGGAGCTATACAAGCGGGAGAAGGTTAATCCGGCAGCCGGCTGCTTGCCAATACTGATCCAGATGCCGTTTTTCCTGGCGTTCTACTGGGTGTTGCTGGAAAGCGTGGAAATGCGCCAGGCACCATTTGCGCTGTGGATTACCGACCTGTCATCCCGGGACCCGTTTTTCATCTTGCCGATCATCATGGGTGCGGCAATGCTCTTCCAGCAGAGACTGAACCCGGCGCCGGCAGATCCCGTGCAGGCGAAAGTTATGCAGGTGATGCCGGTTATCTTTACCGTGTTCTTCGCGTTCTTTCCGGCGGGCCTGGTGCTTTACTGGGTCACGAATACCGGGCTGTCGATCGCTCAACAGTGGTATATCAACAAGATCGTCCACGAGGAAGCCACGGCACGAAAGGGTGGCAAGAAAAACAAGAACAAGGACAAACAAAAGTCCTGACCCCGGAGGGCCGCATGAACGGAATGCCGGACTACATCGAAGACACAATTGTTGCTGCAGCCACGCCGCCGGGTAAGGGCGGCATTGGCGTCGTGCGTATATCGGGCCCCGCTACAGAAAAGATCGCCACGCAAATGCTGGGGGTTTTACCGACACCGAGATACGCAACGATCGCCGCTTTTCGCGCGGCAGATGGGACGCCCATCGATACGGGAATCGCATTGTATTTCCCCACACCCGATTCATTCACCGGCGAGTCCGTGCTGGAGTTACAGGGCCACGGCGGTCCGCTGGTAATGTCGTTGCTGGTTGATGCGGTTATCACAATGGGCGCGCGCCGCGCGCAACCCGGCGAATTTTCCAAGCGCGCTTTTCTTAATGGCAAACTCGACCTCGTTCAAGCAGAAGCGGTTGCTGATCTGATTGATTGCGGCACCGCACGGGGAGCAAGAGCTGCGTTGCGCTCTCTTGCTGGAGCGTTTTCCAAAGCGGTGCAAGAGCTTCAGGAACAACTCACGCGGCTGCGCTTACATGTCGAGGCCGCGATCGATTTTCCGGAAGAGGGAATCGATTTTCTGGATGACGCAAGACTACAAAAACAGATTGAACGGTGCGCCGAGGCGCTTGCTTCATTAAAAAATGAAACGCGCATAGGCAGCGTATTGCGGGACGGCTTCCAGGTCGTCATTGTTGGCAAACCAAATGCAGGAAAATCAAGTTTGCTGAACGCGCTTAGCGGACAAGAAGCAGCTATTGTTACCGAGGTAGCCGGAACAACACGCGATATTTTGCGCGAAAACATCGACGTCGATGGGCTCATGGTAGAGCTTGTTGATACCGCCGGTTTGCGGGATGACCCGGACAAGATCGAAGCCGAGGGAATTAGGCGCGCCCGCGCCGCGCTGAAAAAAGCTGACGCCATTTTGTGGATACAGGATGCTGCCCAACCCATGGAACAAAATCACGGTGAAGATATAGCAGACGATATTCCCCTGATCGTCCTGCGTAACAAGACCGATGTCACCGGTGAACCGCCAGGCGCGCAACAGAATAATCCGTCGGTTCTGAACATCTCGGCAAAAACCGGTGCCGGACTCGAGGCGCTTAGAGAAACCATACGGCAGGTGGCGGGCTATGAGAATCTTGGTGATGGTGCGTTCACAGCACGCCGCCGTCATATCGATGCGCTCAACCTGGCGGCAATCCACTTCGAGCGCGGCCGTGATGCGCTGACCAAGAACAAAGCCGGTGAGCTGTTCGCCGAAGAATTGCGGCTGGCGCAGAAAGCGCTTGGCGAAATTACCGGATCCTTCACCAGTGATGATCTTTTGGGGCGTATTTTCTCGGAATTTTGTATCGGCAAATAGACCACTACACAGGCTAAAAAACCCCAAAAGCCTCCAAAAAAGCTGGTTTTCGTGTTGCCAAAACACCACAAAACCAATTTTTAACATGACCTGGTGCACAGTTTTCACAAATGTTCTGACGTAGCAAAAAATTCACCCGAATTCTGTGAACCGGGTCGCTCGCCACAATGTGAACCTCGTTAGCCTTGGTCCACAGGTGTGCTTTTTAGCACCTTTCTTGGGCAAAAAAGGAGAACGTCATGTTGCGTTCAACATTATTGGTAGTACTTTTTGCGTTTTCCGGTGCGGCATTCGCAGATGGGTTTAACTATAACCAGGTTACCGTTTCCTACGGCCAGATCGATTTTGATGATTTTAATGCAGATGGTGACACCCTCAGCATAAATGGCTCGGCAGCGGTCAGCGAAAACTTTCATGTATTCGCCAGTTACGGCGTCGGCGAAGTCGATGACGGAATTGATACTCTTGATGTCGATACGTGGAATGCGGGCGTTGGTTACAACACCGCTTTGTCAGATTCCGTCGACCTTGTCGTGGGACTCTCTTACGAGTATATCGACCTGTCGGTTCCGGGCTTCGGTAGCGTAGACGACAACGGCCTCGGTCTTGGCGTCGGTTTGCGCATGGCCGCAAGTGAAAAGCTGGAAATTAATGCTGGAATATCCTATATCGACATGAGCGATAGTGGAGATAACACAGCCTTTAGCGGTGGCTTGCTTTACAGCTTCACCGAAAATTTCGCGTTAGGACTTAGCGGAAGCTTCGATGACGACGTTACAGAGTATAACGTTGGTGGCCGATTCTACTTCGGTAACTAAACGTACCATTGGTATGATGAAGAACCCCGCCATGCGCGGGGTTTTTTTTATTGAAGAAAACCCTTGTCGCCCAGCGCAACAATTGTTTGTACAGCAATCTGCCTTTGGTTACTCTTCGCGCTCCGAAAAAATGTATTTAGAAAATGGAGCAAGCAATGCAGAAAAAATTAACCAGCCGGGTAATTGTCCTGGCGACGACGCTCGCGTTGATCGCGCCGGTTTTGGCCGACACGACAGCCGAAGACGCAAAGGACTATCGGATTTCCATTATGACGACGTTGCGTGGGCATATCGGAGCGACGTCGATGACTGTCCGTGGGCTGGTCGACGACCATGGCCAACTTGCGGCACATGCGGATGGGCTGGCAAACGGCGTAGCTGAGCTCAAACATGTCTTCCAGAAGGGCTCGATTGTTGATGACTCTGAAGCATTGCCGGTGATTTGGGAGCAGCCAGAGAAATTCGCTGCCGCCATCAAAAAGTCAGAGGATGCAACCGTTGCGTTCCAGGAGGCTGTCAGCACTGGCGATAGCGAGGTTATCGGCGCGGCCTTTCGCAATGTAGGCATGTCATGCCGTGGTTGCCATGATGATTTCCGCGTAGCACAGGATTAAAACGGTGAGATTCAGGGTGGCGGCAGTTTCCCTCACCCTGTTTTTCGCCGGGATCGTTATCGCGGCAGATGACCCCCTCGTCGCGAAGGGAAAATACCTGGCACATGCTGCTGGCTGCGTCACCTGCCACACTGAAGATGAGGAAGGCTCGGTACCACTGGCTGGGGGGCGGGCGCTGGAGTCACCGTTTGGCACATTTTATTCACCAAACATTACGCCTGATATCGAAAGCGGCATCGGCGCCTGGTCCGACGATGATTTTGTAACCGCACTTTGGGAGGGATTAAACCCCGAGGGCGAACATTACTATCCGGCGTTCCCGTTCCCCTCGTATACGGGCGTTTCTCGCGACGATGCACTGGCAATAAAGGCGTATCTCTTCAGCCTGGAACCCGTTGTCAAGCAGAATCCGGAGCACGATCTGCCCTTCTATATGTCCTCACGCATGGCCGCCGGTGGCTGGAAAATAAGATACTTCGATGCGGGTCGTTTCGAGCAAGATCCCGAGCAAAGCGAACAATGGAATCGCGGCGCCTACCTGGTACGCCACCTTGGTCATTGTGGTGAGTGTCATACACCAAGAGGCCGCCTGGGGGCGCTGCAAAACGACGCAGAGCTGGCTGGTAATGCGGAATTCAGCCCTGATGAGAGCGCGCCGAACATCACACCAGACAAAGAACACGGAATCGGTCGCTGGTCACTGTCAGACATTGAGTATTTCCTGGATATCGGCATGTTGCCGGATGGTGATTTCACCGGCGGTGCAATGGGCGCTGTAATTGAAGACAGCACAAGCCGCATGACCCGCGAGGATCGGCTCGCAATCGCAACCTATATCAAATCGTTGCCGCCCCGGTAGCCGCCCAACATCCGCATCTGAAAAATACGGTTTATCCAAGCAGGCCCTCGCGTCGATACAGGCGCGCACATATCCACGTAAACAAAATGCCGAGCAACAAGGTTCCACCAACGGAAACCAAAACGTGCAGCATATTGATCGGCTCATTCTTGATAAGCCCGACGAGCAGCAGATGCTGGCTCAGGCTCGGCACAAACATGAGCAATGTGCTTGGGCGCACCATCAGGATCGATACAATAAGAATCGGCATCGTGGGTGCGAGTAATACAACGCTTAGCCAGGATTGCGCTTCCTTGTAACTCTTGGTGAAAGAGGCGACGAGCGTCATTAACGCGGCGCCGAGCAGTGCGAAGGGCGCCAGCAATAAAAATGCGATGACAACCACATCGGGTCCGAAGTTAGGCGTCATCCCGAGCTCCTGCAACGGCAGGAATTTCAGCGTGAAATGAAACGTTGTCAGGCTGAGCGCCAGGGATATGCACATAAAAAGGCAGGCGGCGAAAATTTTGCCGAAGATAAGATCATCGCGTTTTACCGGCAGACACAAGAGTGGCTCGAGGGAGCCGCGCTCGCGCTCACCCGCGGTTGAATCGATCGCGAGATTCATGCCGCCCATCAACAACGCAAAGATAAAAAAGTAACTGAGCATGCCAAGCAGCATTGCGGACCGTCCGCTCGGCGTCGATACATCGACCTCATCGATATTCAGCGGTCGCATAACACCCGGACTCACACCACGTAAAGTAAGTCGCATTGCGGCCAGTTGCTGACTGTAAGCATTAAGCGCCGCGTGGGCGCGACGCGTGTCCTTTCTACCCTGGGTGTTCGACTTGTCGTGTATCACCTCTATCGTCGCTGGAACGGCTGCCGCAAGATCGTCGCCAAAAGTATCGGTGATAACAATGACGACGTTGTGTGCGCCACTGGTAATTGCATCGAGCGCAGCATCACGTGTCACCGGCCCGTCAATGATATTGATGTTGGCGCTTTGCAGATAGGTGACGAGATTTGGGGCATGTTGCTGACCGATCACTGGAAGGTCGAGCGCCTCGCTGACGTCACTTAAAGACTGTTTCAGCGACAGGTTGATCACGAACGCAAACAGAATCGGGCCAAACAACGGCCCCATCACCAATGTCGTCAACAGGGTGCGACGGTCGCGAATATTGTCAATGACCTCTTTGAGGAACACAACGCGTGTAGTACTCATGTTGCCGGCTCCACGGTGTGAATCGCTTTGACAAAGGCATCCTCAAGATCGTCGCAGCCGGTCGCGGCGCGAATACCATCCGGGCTGTCATGCAAAGCGACCTGGCCCTCGGCGATGATTACTATTTCATCGCACAGTGCGGCGACTTCCTGCATGACGTGACTTGAAAACAGCACACATTTTCCCGCGGCCTTCAGTTGCCGGATCACCTCTCGCAGGGCGCGGGTCGCCATCACGTCAAGACCGTTGCTTGGCTCATCCAGAATTATATTTTGCGGGCCGTGCACCAGCGAGCGGGCTAACGCGACCTTGGTACGCTGGCCTTGTGAAAACCCTTTGCTGCGCCGATCGGCGAAGTCGTTGATCTCGAGCTGGTCGATGATCTTTTGCACGCTTTCCTCAATGGTCGCCGGGTTCATTTCATAGAGCTTCGCGTAGTAACGAATGTTTTCCCTCGCGGTGAGGTGCGGATAAAGACCGGCGCCATGCGGCAGCGTGCCAATCCGGCCCCTTGCCTGCAGAGCATCAGTAACGACGTTGATGCCGTCGATAGTCGCTGTCCCTGAATCCGGTTTCAGCACGGTATAAAGAATGCGCAAAGTGGTGGATTTGCCGGCGCCATTGGGTCCCAGCAGGCCCGTGATGCGCCCATCCGCTGCAGCGAAAGATACGCTGCGTACCGCCTTCACCTCGCCGAAAGACTTCTGCAGGCTGTCGACCTTAATCATGGCGAGGGCCCCGAAAAATCGAGGAAAAAGGGCATCGCGAAAAGCCTCTCAAGGCAACCCGTTTCAAGTGTGTTGATGTCAGTGGAGGCCACAAAATCAGCAATGATATCCGGCATGCAACCGCGCGGGGCCTGGCCGTGGCCCTGTTTCCGCCCAATAAGATGCAGCGCATTGCCAAGATCGACCGCGGCCAGCTCAGCATAGCGCGGCGGCGTTATAGGGTCGGCCTCACCGGAAAGCAACAACACGGGAACATCGCTCGCGACGGGCATTTTGAATTCGTCATCGAGCGGACCCCTGGGCCAAACAGAGCAAATCGCATCAAGCGTGTCGAGTTGTAGCGGACCCATGTAGGTTGCCTCGAGTGTCTCCCGGGCTACGTTTTCCCCGTCAAAGAATGGTGCGTCTTCCGTGCACACAACGGCGTTATGCATACCAATACTCATGCTGTCCGACAGGCTTTCTGCAACCATCATGAACTGAGCCGCCAGCGGCAAATAGTTTTCCTGTGCGGCTTCATGAACAAGCAGGGGCATGAGCGCGACCGTGGTCGGCGAATAACTCAGCAGGCGCAGAGCGCCGGCCAGTTCCTCATCGCTGAATTCGATTTCCTCTCGCTGGCCGGTCACCGGGTTTGCCATATCCAGCAATATCGGCGCATCAGCCAGGCGGGCACGAAGCTCTGCAAACTCCTGCACAATTTCTGGAAACTTTGCGGCGCAAGCCTCGCTTTCTTCGCAGCGGTCAAAAATCGCGTCAATCGCGTTTTGCGCTTCCACAGCAATGCCCGGGCCGAGCGCTATCTGCGGTGCGACAACCCCATCGAGAATTACGCTGCGGGTAGAGTCCGGGAAGCGTCGCAGGAAATGTTGCGCGACGCGCGATCCATAAGATATGCCATACAGGTTGAACTGCTGATAGCCAAGTGCTTTACGCAGGGCCTCAAGATCCCCAACGGCCACGCTGGTCGTAAAAAAGCGCGGGTCATAGGGTAGTGATTCCAGGCACTCGCGCGTGGCTGCGATAGTCTTCTCGGCCGAGAACGGTCCTTCAAATTCGTCGTCGTCGATCTCGCATTCCAGGGCGGCCGACTCACCGGTCCCGCGTTGATCCAGCAAGACGATATCGCGATCCCGACGCACCGCCTCAAAGGCACCCGCAAAACCCGCGTAAAACTCCGATGATGCCTGTCCCGGTCCACCGGCGATCGGCACCAGCGGGTCTGGCGCGGGCTCAAGGCTCAATGCCGGGACAACCGCGACAAACAGTTCAATTACCTGTGAACCCGGATCGGCCGGATCCAGCGGCCTCGGCAGGGTCCCGCAACGTGCTTTGATGCCAGGGTAGCCGGCACCGGCGCGGATACGGCAGTCTTCGAGCACCATTAGTGGCTCTGTCGCCGGTTCCTGGGACCAGGCCGATGGCACTGGCGCCAGGAAAAACAGCGCAAACGCCAGCATTGTTATTTGCTTCAAAACAGCTTCCTCTTAGAGTTGCGACGCTATAGTCGCGACTCGGCGATTCCAAGTAAAGCAATGCTGCAAAGTTAAGGCGTATCTGGCTGAATTGGCGCAATCGCCCGCTGGGCGGGCTCCTACATTACTAACTAGCATTGTAGGAGCCCGCCCAGCGGGCGATTGCGCCATTTCGCGACAACCAGGCAATTTAGGATGATACCCATGATCTGGCACTTGTTCGCCAGCACGATTAGAATGGCGCCCCCGATTAATTGATCAATTTTTGACCAATGTCTGCAGATTCTAAATTTGATGTCATCGTTATTGGCGGTGGCCATGCCGGAACGGAAGCAAGTCTTGCTGCCGCCCGCTCTGGTGCGCGGACACTTCTTATCACGCAGAACATCTCGACGCTGGGTCAAATGAGCTGTAACCCGGCGATAGGTGGTATTGGCAAAGGCCATCTCACCAGGGAGATTGACGCGCTCGGTGGCGCCATGGCCAGCGCAATCGATCTGGCCGGAATCCAGTTCCGCACGCTCAACGCGAGCAAGGGCCCGGCGGTTCGCGCAACCCGCGCGCAGGCTGATCGCGCGCTTTATCGCCAGGCAATTCGCAACATCCTGGAAAACCAGGCGGGGTTATCGATATTCCAGCAAACCGTAGAGGATTTAATTCTCGACGGTGAGCAGATCGCCGGTGTCGTAACAGGGATGGGCCTGAAGTTTTATGCGCGAAGTGTTGTCCTGACAGTTGGCACTTTTCTTGGCGGCCGCATATTAATTGGCGCCACCGAGAAAGCGGGTGGTCGGGCCGGAGATCCGCCGTCAAATGTTCTCGCGAGCCGGCTGCGGGAAATGCCGTTTCGGGTGGCACGATTGAAGACCGGCACACCGCCGCGCATAGATGGCAAGACACTTGACTATGCGCTCATGACCGAGCAACCAGGTGATGAGCCGACGCCGGTTTTTTCGTTCCTCGGTCGGCGCAGCGAACACCCACAACAAGTCAGCTGCCACATCACACACACTACTGCAGAAACGCACGACATCATTCGTGACTCCTTGTCGGAGTCGCCAATGTACAGCGGCCTGATCGAAGGCGTTGGCCCACGCTATTGCCCGTCAATCGAAGACAAGGTTGTGCGCTTTGCGGAAAGAGATTCGCATCAGATTTTTGTTGAGCCGGAAGGTTTGCAGACGCACGAGGTTTATCCCAACGGGATTTCAACCAGCTTGCCATATGCGACGCAGTTGCGTTTTGTGCGCTCGATCAAGGGCTTTGAGAAAGCGCACATTACCCAGCCGGGTTATGCGATCGAGTACGACTACTTCGATCCACGTGACCTGCGTGCAACGCTGGAGACACGTTTTGTACCCGGCCTGTATTTTGCAGGACAGATAAACGGCACCACCGGCTACGAAGAGGCCGGGGCGCAGGGGATTTTGGCCGGAATAAATGCGGCACGACGCACGCAGCAGAAAGACGAGTGGTATCCCTCCCGCAGTGATGCGTACCTGGGCGTCCTCGTGGACGACCTGATTACCAGTGGTGTAAGCGAGCCGTACCGGATGTTTACGAGCCGCGCCGAGTATCGCCTCTTGCTTCGCGAGGACAACGCAGACCTGCGGTTGACACCGGTCGGCCGCAAGCTTGGTATTGTCGATGACCATCGCTGGCAGACGTTCGTCAATAAAAGGGACGCGGTGGCGCAGGAGCAGGAACGATTGCAAAGCATAATGGTGCGTCCCACGGCATTGTCTGAGAGCGACACAAAAATTTTGCAGAGTGACCAGCGAAAGGAAAATCGTGCTGCAGAATTATTACGTCGGCCAGAGCTTGGATACAAAAAAGTAACAGCACTATCGATGGTGGGACCCGGCGAATGGCGAGAGGGCATGAGCGCCGAACAAGCAGAGCAGGTCGAATTGCAGCTCGAAGTGCGGGCGCGTTACCAGGGTTACATCGAGCGGCAACAACGCGAAATCGACAAACATGCCAAACAGGAACAACTGGTTTTGCCGACTGACATTGAGTACGCAAGTGTCGCCGGACTATCGACCGAAGCACGGCAGCGACTGGAAACGACGCGACCAGCGACCATTGGTCAAGCTTCAAGACTGGAAGGCGTGACGCCGGCGACCGTGTCTTTGTTGTTGATACATTTGAAGAAGCGATATTTGCAGCGGAGCGCGTGAAGCAGGCGGCGCGATGTAAGTCACCCCTATTCGCGGCTGAAGCCGCTCCCACAGCTGTTCTAGGGCTTGGGCTGTTCTCAGGGTTGGCAGGATATTGTGGGCGCGGCTTTAGCCGCGAATGCTCACAGATTGCGACTCACACCGACCAGCAACCATTACAAACAGTGAGCCAGTCGAAGGCACAACGAAGCCATTGGGGTATGCTGAAAACCGGTCATAGCAAGAGCCGATTACTTATGTGCAAGCCATGCACCGCACTCCGCCGTTATTGGTACTCAGCGACCATGCTGCTGCTTGTCGCCTCGATGCTCGGCGCCTGCGGCAGTCCAGACCCGGTTGATACGGCCCAATCCCTGCTCAACCGAGGCACTGGCGCAGAACCCGAATCACTCGATCCACATAAGTCCAGATCAACACAAGCCGGCGACTTGCAGCGTGACCTCGGTGAAGGATTGACCGGCTACACCGCCGCGGGCGAGCTTGTTGCGGCTGCCGCCGAACGCTGGACACTCTCTGATGATGGTCTGACATACACATTCTGGTTGCGCCCCGGGGCGAAATGGTCAAATGGCGACGCCGTTACAGCGGATGATTTCGTTTACAGTTTTCGCCGCCTGGCAGATCCGCTGACTGCAGCGTTTTACGCACAAACATCCCTCGGTGATATTGAAAATGCCAACGAGATTATTCGCGGAAAAATGCCGGTAGAGTCGCTCGCGATTGCGGCCGAAGGTGAGTTGCAGTTACAAATTCGATTAAATCATCCGGTGCCTTACTTTTTAGCATTACTGACTCATCCCAGCACCTTCCCGGTTCATCGTGGTGCAATTGAATTACATGGCGATGCGCACGCGCGTCCCGGCAACCTGATCAGCAACGGTGCGTACAAACTACTGACCTGGGAAGTGGGTTCGTATATCGAGCTTGTGCGCAACGAGCACTATTGGAATAACGACAAAACAGCGATCGACAGGGTGCGACATCATGTCACGCCCGACTCCGGGGATGAGCTGAACAGATATCGTGCCGGCGAGCTTGATGTAACAAGCAACGTACCGACAGCTGCGTTTCAACGCATGCGCGAAGAGCGCCCGAACGAGGTGCGCGTATCCCCCTCGCTTGGCGTTTATTACTACGGCTTTAACCTGGCGCGGCCACCCTTTAAAGACAATCCGAAACTCCGGCAGGCCTTGTCGATGGCAATTGACAGGGAAACCATCACAGAGAATGTGGTCGGTCGCGGCGAAGCGCCTGCCTATAGTTGGGTGCCACCAGGAACCAGCAACTACGAGTCGCGCCGTTTTTCTTATGCAAAGATGTCCGCGGAGGCGCGACACACGAAAGCAAAACAGCTGTATCGTGAGGCTGGCTACAGCGACGACCAGCCGCTACAAGTAGAAATTCGCTACAACACAGATCAAGCTCATCGTCGAATTGCGATTGCGGTTCAGTCGATGTGGAAACAAGTACTGGGCGTTGAAGCCACCCTGGTAAATGAAGACTTTCAGGTGCTGTTGGCTAACATTCGGGAGAAAGCAGTAACCGAAGTATTTCGCTCGAGCTGGACCGGCGACTTCAACGATGCATACACCTTCCTCAATATTCTGGAGGGCGGTAATCCGTCAAACACACCAGGTTACGAAAACCCGGAGTATGATGAAATGATGAGCAGAGCCGCCGGGCAGAAAGATCCTTCGCGGCGTCAGTTGTACCTTGGGGAGGCGGAGTGGCTCATGCTCTCCGAGCATCCGCTGATCCCGATCTACTTTTACGTTAACAAAAGCATGGTCAGCCCACAGGTTCGCGGCTGGGGAGACAACGTGCTGAATTACCATTACAGTCAGCACCTGAGTCTTGCCGAGTAAAATAAACGATCGTGTTACGTTACGCACTACTGCGTATCTTCGGGGCGATACCAACTCTTTTCCTGGTTATCGTGCTCGCATTTCTAATGGTGCATGCCGCACCAGGTGGTCCGTTTGATGCCGAGCGCCAGCTGCCTGCAGAGATAGAGGCCAACGTCGCGCGGGCGTATCACCTCGACGAATCGCTGCCGGAGCAATTCCAGCGCTACGTCGGGGGGTTGTTACACGGTGACCTGGGCCCGTCGTTATCGCGATTACACCGTCGCAGAATTGATTGGCGGTGCTTTTCCACTCTCCATGCAGCTTGGCCTGCTGGCGATGGCGCTCGCGCTGGTCGTTGGCATAAGCGCCGGGCTCGCAGCGGCGCTACATAACAACACCGTTCTTGACCGGTTGATAACCGGTGTCGCAATGACCGGCCTATCCGTACCCATCTTCGTCATCGCACCGCTTATGGTGCTGGTATTCGCCGTATACCTGCACTGGTTGCCGGCAAGCTGGACCGGCGGCAGTGGCGCGGCACGCCTTTTGCTGCCGGTCGTCGCGCTGGCGCTGCCACAGATCGCCTATATCGCACGACTCACTCGCGGCAATATGATTGCGGTGTTGAAAAGTGACTTCGTGCGCACCGCCAGGGCACAAGGCCTTAGTACCGCCTCGATCGTTCGCTTCCATGCGCTGAAGCCGGCGATGTTGCCGCTACTCTCGTATATGGGTCCCGCACTGGCCGGAATCCTGACCGGCTCGGTAGTCGTTGAGAAAGTTTTCGGCATCCCGGGTGTCGGTCAGTTTTTCGTAAGCGGCGCGTTGAATCGCGATTACACACTTGTGCTTGGCATCACGATTTTTTACGCGGCGCTGGTTATCTTCCTGAACCTCCTGGTTGATCTTCTGTACGGCTTTTTCGACCCGCGGATCAGGTCACGATGAGCACTAACAGCGTACAAAGCCGGGGCAGGTTTCGCTTGCGGGAAAACAAGGTCGTGGTGGTTTGCGCATCGATACTGTTTTTTATTGCCGCGCTCGCTTTGCTGGGGCCGCTGTTAAGCCCGCACCAATATACGAACACCGACTTTAGCAACAACTTGCTCGCACCATCGATGAGTGACTTTCACCTGTTTGGCACAGACGATCTCGGCCGCGACCTTTTTGTCAGAACGCTGATGGGGGCCCGGGTAACACTGTTCGTTGCGGTCATTGCCAGTGTCGTAAGCCTGGGTATCGGTGTGTTGTACGGCGCGATAGCAGGATATGTGGGTGGTGCACTCGACGCCGTGATGATGCGTGCGGTAGATGCCTTGTATGCACTGCCGTTCATATTTTTCGTCATTTTGCTCATGGTGGTTTTCGAGAGAAACTTCTTCCTGATCTTCGTCGCGATTGGCGCGATCAACTGGCTCGACATGGCGCGCATTGTCAGGGGTCAGACGCTTAGCCTGAAGCAGCGCGAGTTCGTTGATGCTGCACGGCTTATCGGGGTATCGACGCCGGGGATTATTTTCCGACACATCACGCCGAACCTGTTTGGTATTGTCATTGTTTACGTAACCCTGACTATTCCACAGGCGATCCTGGCGGAATCCTTTATCAGCTTTCTGGGTCTCGGCGTTCAGGAACCGCAAACCTCGCTCGGCGCACTGGTAGATAACGGCGTCAATTATATGGAACAGGCGCCCTGGCTGATCCTGGTACCGGCTACGCTGCTGGCGCTGATCCTGCTGTGTTTCAACTTTCTGGGGGACGGGCTACGTGATCTCGTGGATCCGAAGAAGAATATCTGATGAGTCTTCTGGAAGTGCAAAACCTGCGCGTGACCTATGGTGATAGCGCCGATGCGGTCGTCTCTGACCTTGGTTTTTCGATAGAGCGTGGCGAGTCGCTGGGCCTGGTCGGTGAATCCGGCTCGGGGAAAACACAGACCGCGCTGTCGCTAATGGGATTGCTGCCAGCCAACGCAAAGACCAGTGGCAGCGTGTGCTTTGCCGGGCAGGAGTTGCTGGGTGCGGACGCCCAAACACTCAACACCTACCGACCGCGCCGCATCGCGATGGTTTTCCAGGATCCTATGGCGGCTTTGAATCCCTATGTAAGTATCGGCGACCAGTTGAGCCGCATACTTTTGGAGCATCGAATTTGTGACGCCGGTGAGGCGCGCAAACGAACAATCGATATGCTGGGAAAAGTTGGTTTGCCGGATGCTGAAAGACAGTATCGCTCTTACTCATACCAGCTCTCCGGTGGCATGCGACAAAGGGCGATGATAGGTGCGGCATTGCTCAGCGATCCGGAGTTGTTGATCGCCGACGAACCAACCACAGCACTCGACGTTACTGTGCAGGCGCAAATTCTGCATCTGCTGCAAGAATTGCGCGCGCAATCGGAAACGGCGCTGCTTCTCATTACTCACGACCTTGGTGTAATCGCCGGTAACTGTGAGCGCATGCTGGTGATGGATAAGGGGCGACTGCTGGAGGATGGTCAGACCAGCGAGGTTTTCGCGGCACCGCTACATGAGCGTACGGCGAGTTTGCTCAAAGCAATACCACGCATAGATGCGCCGGTTGCAGCGGTGCCACTCCCGGTTGCGGCCCCGACAGTGCTGGACATTGATGGCGTAGCGGTGAATTTCAAAGTACGTTGGACGAGCGGGCGCAAGAAAACGCTCAATGCTGTGTGGCCGTTCAGCCTGTCGCTGAAGGTCGGTGAGACAGTCGCCATCGTGGGTGAGTCGGGATCCGGCAAGACCAGCCTCGCAAGGGCGGTCCTGGGGCTGATACAGGCAGAGAACGGCAGGGTTTGTTATCTCGGGAAACCGCTGCAGAGCCGCGTGCAGTCGCGTAACCTTGCCGCACGCCAGTCCGTGCAAATGGTTTTTCAGGATCCGCTGGCTTCATTAAACCCGGCGATGCGTGTCGATGACATTGTTGCCGAACCGATTCGTATTCACGAGCCGCGAAAAAACAAAACACAACGCCGCAAGGATGTGCAGGAGGTTTTGCAGCGCGTCGGTCTGGGCGCTGAATTACATGCACGCTATCCGCACGAGCTGTCAGGCGGCCAGGCGCAAAGAGTCGCTATAGCACGGGCGCTCGTTCTGCGGCCGGACGTACTGGTTTGCGATGAAGCGGTGGCGGCACTGGATGGCACAGTGCAGGACGAGATACTCAAAGTGTTGCAGGCAGAGCAGCAGCGCGCCGGTCTGGCACTATTGTTTATCACGCACGATCTCGCGGTCGTGCGCCAGATCAGCCATCGTGTACTGGTGATGTACATGGGACGGATTTGCGAGCTGGCGGAAAATGAAAACGTGTTTCGGCGGCCGCGACATCCGTATACCAAAATGTTGATAAATGCTGTGCCGGCGCCCGACCCTGCAGCAGCATTACACGACGTCGGGCCGCTGGATGAGGTCTCATCCGTACTGCAACCTGTTGCCGGATGTCCCTTTCAGCCGCGCTGTGAACATGCCGTTGCAGTTTGCAGCGAGCGTATTGCGGAACTCACTGACTGCGATGGAACCATGGTTGCCTGCCATCGTGCGGCTGAGCTTGATTTAAGTTATTGAGCTCAGACGCGTTTTGATAATCACATGGTCGGCATTGGAATCGGCATTGGCGCACCGTTAACATTAAGCAAACCCTGTGCATACTCCGCCACTATGATGTAATCATCGCCCTGTCGTTTCAGGATGCCCATAGCGACCAGGGACTCTGCCTGCGGATTCATCATCTGCACAAACTCATATAGCTCAACCGGCACACGCATATCCATGGATGCGGTCATCGCCAGCAAGACAGACGACCAGGAAAACACTGCGTCTTCATCCAGTTCTGCAAATTCAATCATCAACGTCGTTGACAGCATTCCCTGCGGAAGCCTCAGGTCCAGCTGATCAAAACGAATCCCGGCCCCGGCGGAGATAATCTTTTGCACGTCTTTTTCGATCTGTGGATAGAGCACCTGCATGGCGGCTTGAGGATCGTCTTCTTTCTGAGCATCGCGCAGAGCCGTCGTTATCATCTGCAGAGGCTCAGCATCAAGACGCTCCAGTGAAACATTCATGGCAAGGGCGACATTACCCATACCCGGGACAACAACATCGTCGATAGAGAGGGTCGATGTGCCATTTAGCCGGGAGTCGTCAATGCTTGTTTCAGCCGCCAGAGAGATTTCACCCATGCTGAATGGCCCGTTGGCGCTGTCAGCGGTCAGTGAATCCATTGCAAATTCGATCGTGCCGACGCTGAAATCGAAATCACCCCGCGTCTGATTAACATTTACTGTTAAGTTACCAACGTCAACCCACTCACTATTTTCGACGATTGAAAACGGCTCGATGCTGCCCTCGATTGCAACGCCCCCATTTGCCGGGTTCGAGAGCACGAGCAGGTCGGCACCCTGCCACTTGGCGCTGAGTTCATCCTTCTCGAAGGAGCCGGCCTCGAGCATGAAGCGGGAGCGGCTTGTTCCAGACAAACCTATGTCGCTGTAAAGTTTGCCGGGAATCTCAATCAGCTCGCCAGTGCCCGGGTCAATCTGAAATACGGAAACGGTGCTGGCGAGGCCCGGCATCAGGGAGCCGGACTCGCGCGACATGGATGTAATTGGTACCAGGCCGTGATCAATTCGCGTATCTATTACCAGTGCCGGCAAATTCGTGTTGTCGGGGTCAGCTTTGTAGAGCGCGGTTATATCCTGAAAGGCACCGCTCTGAAAAACAACCCGGTGACGACCCTCGGAGGTAAACCAGCCGCGGTCAAAACGCTCAGTAGATACGCTGACATCCGGGTTTTCAGTGGCTACCCAATCGATACTCTCTTCGAGATTTTTCTCGGCCAGTCGGCCAACTATGCCCGGGGAAACCAGGACAATTACAGCGAGAAATACCGGTAAAGCTACGAGCCATCGTTTCACCACGCTACCCCAGGGCTTTTGCACAAAGCCCGATGCTAGCACGCTCCTGCAGGCGTTCGTTGTCCCCGCGGCGCGTACGGGTGGAATTACGCACCGACTCTAACTACCATAGCTGGCTCAACGTACTCCCGGGACATGTCCCGGCATTGAAAACAACAGAAGAAACGCGTGAATAAACAAACCACCAAGCGCCCGGGCGCAGCAATTTTCCTGATCGCCATGATGATATTTGCAGTGCCCGCTGCAGCTGAAGGCGATGCAGAACAAGGCAAACAGCTAGGCTTCACCTGCATGGGCTGCCACGGCATCGAAGGCTATAGAAACGCCTATCCGTCATTCAGGGTGCCGCGTATCGGCGGTCAGCAGGGCGCTTATATAGAGACTGCTTTGCGCGCATATCGCGAAGGCACGCGTCCACACCGGACCATGAAAGCGCACGCGGTTGCATTGACGGATCAGGACATTGAAAACCTTGTAGCCTGGATTACCAGCGTCGGCGACGCCAGGGATTCAGCAACGGCAGAATCTGCGGCGGGTGTAACACCTGCGGCGACCTGCGTTGCCTGTCACGGCAGAGATGGTGAGGGAGTAATTCCACAGCCGCCAATACTGGCGGGACAGCAGCTGGACTATATTGAGTACGCGTTGCATCAATATAAAGACGGTTCGCGCAGTGGCACGGTCATGAGCGCGTTCGCGGCAGGCCTGAGTGACGCGGATATCGCGCAGTTAGCGAAATTCTACAGTTCCCAGGATGGCCTGAAGACGCTGCAACAATAAGCACAGGAAACTCTTTCTTGCAGGAGCAGCAGATGCCAGAACAGGTATCCCGAACTACGGAGCTTGGCAACGGCATTATTGCCGTTGATACAGATCATATACGACCGCTGTTCGATGCGAGCCACCTTGTCGTCGAGAATGGCCGCGCAGCATTTGTTGACACCGCTGCAAATTCCAGCGTGCCGTTATTACTGGACGCGCTGCAACGCAAAGACATCGACGTCGCAGATGTTGACTATGTATTCCTGACGCACGTACATCTCGATCACGCGGGCGGTGCCGGATTGCTGTTACGCTCGTTGCCAAATGCGAAAGCCGTGCTGCACCCGCGCGGCGCGCCGCACATGGTTGACCCGACCAAACTGGCGAAAGGTGCGCAGGCCGTTTATGGCGAACAGAAATACGCTGAGATGTACGGCGAGATCGTGCCTGTCCCGGCAGAAAAAATAATCATCGTCGATGATCTGCAGGAAATCAGCCTCGCCGGGCGGAGCATGCAATGCCTGTATACCGAAGGTCATGCCCGGCATCACTACTGTCTGAGTGATCCGGCCTCGAGCGCGGTCTTCACCGGAGACAGCTTCGGCCTTTCATACCGGGAGCTGGACACGGCCAAAGGCGAATTTATTTATCCAACAACCACGCCGGTTCACTTCGACCCGCCAGAGGCACACAAGGCGATCGACAGGATCATGCAGCTGAATCCGCAACAGCTTTTTCTCACTCATTTCAGCCGCGTACGCGACCTGCCACGCTTGGCAACTGATCTGCACAAGAGAATCGATGACTTTGTCGCGATCGCCGAAAGACATGCCAATGATGCCGACCGAACAACGGCGATGCACGCTAGCATGTTCACCTATTTTCTCGATGAGCTACGCGACCATGGCTATGAAAATGAGGGCGACAGGCTTCACGCGATCCTCGATCTTGATATAAACCTGAATACGATGGGCCTCGAATTCTGGCTGGACCACCGGCGACCGGCATAACTAACTAAGGAGCAATAATGGAAAGTTTTCGCGCTTTTCGCATTGATCAGCAGGACGGCAACCTGGTTGCCGAATTCGCAAGACTCAAAGTTGATGATCTCAGTGAAGGTGAGGTCATCGTCAAGGTGAGCCACTCGACGATTAACTACAAAGACGCATTGGCGGCAACCGGCGCTGGTCGCATCCTGCGCACCTTTCCACTGGTTGGCGGCATCGATCTCGCCGGCACGGTGGTCAGTTCCGATGATGATCGTTTTGCAGCGGGTGACGCGGTGCTCGTTAATGGTTGCGGGTTAAGCGAGACTCGCGACGGCGGCTATGCGGAATATGCCCGTTTAAGCGCGGAATCTATTGTGCCGATACCAGCCGGCATGGATGCGCAACAGGCGATGCAATTGGGCACTGCGGGCTATACAGCTGCATTGGCGATTCATCGCATGGAGCAAAACGGCCAGCTGCCGGAAAATGGCCCTGTCGTTGTTACCGGTGCGACCGGCGGCGTCGGCAGCATTGCCATCGATATGCTGGCTGCCCGCGGATATGAAGCGGTAGCGGTAACCGGCAAGGCCGAACAGGTGGATTATCTCAAAAGCATCGGTGCCAGCCGGGTGTTGCTGCGTGATGAAATCGATCTTGGCAAACGGCCGATGGAGAAAGCACAGTGGGCCGGCGCAATTGATAATCTCGGCGGTGATTACCTCACCTGGCTAACCCGCACCATGAAATACGCCGGCAATATCGCCAGCATTGGTCTCGCCGCAAGCCATGAACTTAATACAACGGTGTTGCCATTTATCCTGCGCGGCGTCTGCCTGCTCGGTATCAACTCGGTGGATACGCCACGTGACCTCCGGCTACAGGTCTGGGAGCGGATTGGTACGGATCTCAAACCGCAACATCTCGATGTCATAGCGAGCCAGACCATAGGATTCAATGAGCTGCCCCGTGCCTTCCAGGCTTACATCGATGGCACCGTCACGGGCAGAATTGTCGTCGAGATCAGTTAGCGGCTAGTGCCAGCGGAGTACGCCATCGCGGCAAGATGCCGCTCCCATGAATTTTGCGATCGCCCCGTGGGAGCGCCATCTTGCCGCGATTGCGCGGGAGTGCGAGTAATTTTCAGCTACTCCGGCAGAGAAAAATGACGACCAAATAGGGTAGAATCGCCCCCCCGAAAATTTTAATCGGGATTAAAATTTTCAACTGAAACCAAGTGAGGTGTTGCCATGAGCGCTGGTGCGCGATTCTGGCAGGCGCTGCAAGAGGAGCGACCGCTGCAGGTGGTAGGCACTATAAATGCCTATGCGGCCCTGCTCGCTGAGAAAGCGGGTTTCAAGGCAATTTATTTGTCAGGCGCTGGCGTAGCCAATGCGTCATTTGGCCTGCCGGACCTTGCGATGACGACGCTTGGCGACGTTTGTGAAGACATTCGCCGCATTAGTTACGCAACTGAGGTGCCACTCCTGGTCGACGCGGATACCGGTTGGGGCGGCGCCTTTATGATCGGTCGCACGGTGCGCGAGATGATTCGCGCGGGCGCAGCAGCCTGTCATATCGAGGATCAGGTCGGCGTCAAGCGCTGTGGCCACCGGCCTGGCAAGGCGCTGGTGCCAGCCACGGAAATGGTCGACCGTATCAAAGCAGCTGCGGACGGCCGTAGCGACGACAAATTCACGATTATGGCGCGCACTGACGCCCACGCTGTCGAAGGTCAGCAGGCAGCACTCGACCGGGCGGCAGCGTATGTCGAGGCGGGTGCAGATATGATTTTCGCGGAGGCACTGACGACACTGGATGAATATCAGCAATTCACCAGGGTGATCAATGTCCCGGTGCTCGCGAACCTGACGGAGTTCGGCAAGACGCCGTTGTTTACGACTGAAGAACTGGCAGGAGTAGGCGTTCGCCTGGCGCTTTATCCACTGTCCGGGTTCCGCGCGATGGCAAAGGCTGCAGAAGAAGTCTATAGCACGCTGCGCAATGATGGCTCACAGCGCGCAGTGATCGACAAAATGCAAACGCGGATGGAGCTTTATGAGGTACTCGGCTACCACGAGTACGAAGAAAAACTGGATCAACTGTTTGAGGAAAAGGGCCTGACAGGGAAAGACGAGCCATGAGAACAGCGCCAAAGAGTTGGAGGAAAAAATGACAGCAAAGAAAAAAACCGGCGGGCTGGCCGGAGTATCAGCCGGTGCTACAGCATTGTGTACGGTTGGTAAGGAAGGCGCCGGCCTGACATATCGCGGTTACGATATTTACGACCTGGCAGACAACGCCAGTTTCGAAGAAGTTGCCTACCTGTTAATGCATGGTCAGCTGCCAAACCAGGCGGAACTCGACGGCTTTATCGCCAGAATCAAATCCATGCGCGGTCTGCCGGATACTGTGAAACAGGTTCTGGAAATGATTCCGGCAGACAGTCACCCGATGGACGTGCTGCGCAGCGGCGTATCCATACTGGGTAATGTTGAGCCCGAGGGCGACTTCAGCAATCAAAGCAAAACGGCAGACCGCCTGCTTGCCTGCCTGCCATCGATGCTCCTGTACTGGCATCATTTTCATACGGACGGCACACGCATTGATGTAGAAACCGACGATGACAGTCTCGCCGGCCATTTCCTGCACCTGTTGCACGGCAAGGCACCGAGTGAGATGCATCGCAAAACGCTTGATACGACACTCATCCTGTACGCGGAACATGAGTTCAACGCCTCAACATTTGCGGCACGCGTTATAACAGGCACCTTGTCCGATATGCACTCCGCAGTAACCGGTGCGATTGGTGCATTGCGCGGTCCATTGCACGGCGGCGCCAACGAAGCAGCGATGGAGCTCGTGGAGAAATTCTCATCAGCACAAGACGCGACCCAGGGCGTGCTCGACATGCTCGCTCGTAAAGACAAAATCATGGGTTTTGGCCACCGCGTTTATACAACGTCCGACCCGCGCAACTCGGTGAACAAGAAGATGTCGAAGGTGCTCGCGGATGAAGTCGGTGATACCCGTTTATACGCAGTATCGGAAGCAGTAGAAAAGGTAATGTGGGATGAGAAAAAACTTTTCGCCAATGCAGACTTTTTTGCGGCGACTGTGTATCACTTTATGGGCATACCAACCTATCTCTTCACGCCAATTTTCGTTTGCTCAAGAATTACCGGATGGACGGCGCACATCATGGAGCAACGGGCGGATAACAAGTTGATTCGTCCGGCAGCGGATTACATTGGGCCGGCGTTGCAGACATATGTGCCGATAGAAGAGCGGGCCTGAGCGCGGGGTCGAAAGCATTCGCGGGCCGTTCGCCTGACCAAATGGAAAGTGAGAAAAAGGCTATTGCGAACTGATATTTATTGCACTAAAGATCAATTTGCACCGCCCGAATTCGCATTTCCTAAAAGATCAGGCAAATTGGGCCGCGAATTTCAAACACAAACAAAACACCGGTAGAAGCTCTTTACTCGGGCTGCTCACCTCACAATCAGGAACCTCAAATGTCCAATCACGACATCCGCTCGGCGGCACGCCCCGAGCCCGACCAGGTCCTCGTCGACATTGCCGACTATGTCTGCAATAGCGAAATAGACAGCGACCTTGCCTATGAAACCGCACACTACTGCCTGATGGACACACTGGCATGCGGCTTTCAGGCGCTTGACTTCCCGGCCTGTACAAAGCTGCTTGGCCCGGTCGTACCCGGCGCGACTCTGCCGGGCGGCGCGCGTGTTCCCGGCACTTCGTATGAACTGGAACCGGTGATGGGCGCTTTCAATATAGGTGCGATGATTCGCTGGCTGGACTTCAATGACACCTGGCTCGCAGCCGAATGGGGGCACCCGTCTGATAACCTGGGCGGCATCCTGGCGACGGCGGATTACCTGAGCCGGCAGGCGCGCGCGGCCGGCAAGGATCCTTTGACGATGCATGATGTGCTGACAGCGATGATCAAAGCGCATGAGATCCAGGGTGTGCTGGCGCTGGAGAACAGCTACAACCGCGTGGGCCTCGACCACGTGTTGCTCGTGCGGGTAGCAACGGCAGCTGTCGTCACGCGGATGCTCGGTGGTGACCGTGAAAAAGTCATCAACGCCGTATCGCATGCATGGATTGACGGTTGCTCATTACGTACTTACCGACACGCGCCGAACACCGGTTCAAGAAAAAGCTGGGCGGCGGGTGACGCAACCAGCCGCGGTGTCCGCCTCGCGTTTATCGCCATGACCGGCGAAATGGGCTATCCGTCTGCACTGACCGCGAAGACCTGGGGTTATTACGACGTTATGTTCAAAGGCAATGCTTTTTCGTTTTCACAGGGCTATGCCAGCTACGTCATGGAAAATATCCTGTTCAAGATTTCCTATCCGGCAGAGTTTCACGCGCAGACAGCGGTAGAGGCAGCCATGACCCTGCACCCGCAGGTAAAAAATAAACTCGACGACATTGAGAAAATTGTTATCGAAACGCAGGAACCGGGCGTCAGGATCATCGATAAAACGGGCCCTCTGGATAATCCCGCCGACCGCGATCACTGCCTTCAGTACATGGTGGCTGTGCCAATGATTTTCGGCAGGTTGACAGCGTCCGATTATGAGAATGACATCGCTGCCGATCCGCGTATTGACGTATTGCGCGGCAAAATGCAGGTCAGCGAAAACGAGGGCTATACCAAAGACTACTTCGACGCTGAAAAGCGCTATATTGGCAATGCGATCCAGGTGTTTTTCAACGATGGAACGAGCACGGACCGTGTCGCAGTCGACTACCCGATCGGTCACCGCCAGCGTCGTGATGAAGGCATTCCTGTTTTAAAACAGAAATTCGAAAATAGTATTTCCGGCAAACTGAAACCAGCTCGCTGGCAGGCACTTGATGCGCTGTGCGCCGACCGCGAGAAATTCGCGACGATCGCTGTAGATGATTTTATGGCGCACCTGGTTGTCTGATAATGGTCTGGCAATAGTCTGACGAAAAGGCAGCACTGCAAACGTGCCAGCCACCTGGAATTTAGGGGAAAACATGTTTAGCAAAAGCAGATATTTAACAGGCTTTTTATTGGTCATCGGCACAGGTGTTGTGCTGGCTGATACCGTACAACGCAGCGAAACTAACAACGGCAACCTGCTCATGGAGGACGTGCCAGCCATTCCTGCTGAAATTGTTGATAGCCTCAATCGTTTTCAAAATGTTCGCTCAGCCGGTTTCAGCGACTGGGCTGCTGGTGGATCAGGAATATATGTATCCACGCGCTTTGGCGATGTAAGTCAGATTCACCGTGTTGATATGGCTGGCGGCGCGCGCCAGCAGATAACTTTTTATAACGAACCTGTTGGTGGTGTATCACGTCAACCGGGCGGTTCTAACATTATTTTTACGCGCGATGCAGGTGGCAGCGAGTTCACGCAGATATTCATGCTCGACCCGGACAACGGCACCACCACAATGTTAACGGATGGTGAGTCGCGCAACGGGGCAACGCTTTGGGACCGGCAAGGCCGACGGGTCGCTTTTCAGAGCACGCAACGCAACGGTGCTTCTAATGACGTGTGGTTGATGGACCCGGCGGATCCGTCGAGCGCAAAGATGGTATTGGAGTCCCCGGATGGAACCTGGTGGGGGCCGGCAGAATTTTCTGCCAGTGGCAGCAAAGTACTGGTGTCAAACTACGTCAGCATTGCGGATTCCAGGGTGCACCTGCTTGACCTGGACTCCCGGGATATGATCTTGCTGGCGGGCGGTACTGGGACGACCAGCGCAAACTTTCCCGTGGGCTTTGACAACGATGACCAGGGCTTTTGGTTTGTGACCGACCAGGGTGGTGAATTCCGGCAACTGGCGTGGCAACCAATGGCAGAGGGCGCTGCGGCAGAAATTGTTACGCATGACATTCCCTGGGACGTTAGTACCGGCACCATTAGCCACGATCGCAGCCGCATCGCATTCGTTACGAACGAAAACGGCATGTCCCGCCTGTACCTGCTGGACACGAAGACCAGGGAATATAAAAGCGTTGACACCATCCCGACGGGGCTGATTTTTGGTCTGCAATTCAGTCCCAACGACAACCAGCTCGCCATGACGCTCAACACGGCGAAAACGCCCAGCGATACTTTCGTCCTGCAAATTGGTAACGGGCCATTGAGCTACGGTGGGTTGACGCGCTGGACCTTCAGTGAGGTTGGCGGACTGGACACGTCGAAGTTTCGCGCCCCGATGCTGGTCAGTTACCCGACTTTCGACCAGGTGGGTGGCGCAGACAGGCAGATCCCCGCATGGGTATACAAGCCGCAAGGCGAGGGGCCGTTTCCGGTCGTAGTATCTATACACGGCGGCCCGGAGGGACAGTCACGACCGAGCTTCTCAAGCACTTATCAAATGTGGATGGAAAAGCTTGGTGTAGCGGTAGTGGTGCCCAACGTCAGGGGCTCGGCCGGATATGGCAAGAGCTACCTGGCGCTCGACAATGGCTTCAAGCGTGAGGGCTCGGTGCGCGACATCGGCGCCCTGCTTGACTGGATAAAAACGCAGCCCGACCTGGACGCGGATCGTGTAGCGGTGTTTGGTGGCAGCTATGGCGGTTACATGGTGCTGGCAAGCTCGGTTCACTACAGCGACAAACTGAAAGCTGCGGTAGACGTGGTCGGCATCAGCAATTTCGTCACCTTTCTCGAGAACACGCAGGACTATCGTCGCGACCTGCGCCGTGTTGAATACGGTGATGAGCGCGATCCGGAGATGCGTGCGCACCTGGAGAAAATCAGCCCATTAAATAATGTGGAAAAAATCAAAATTCCGATGCTTATCGTACAGGGTGAGAACGATCCAAGAGTGCCGGTAACCGAATCGGGACAGGTGGTCGCTGCGCTACGCAAGCAAGGCGAGACCGTCTGGTATATGAACGCACTGAACGAAGGTCATGGCTATCGCAAAAAGGAAAATCGTGACGTCTATCAACAGGCGACCGTGCTGTTTCTCAAGGAGCACCTGATTGACGACGAATAACGGCGAGCCGGACCTGATGAGCTGTGACCACTAAAGCGCTTGCGGCATCGATCGCCGCTGGCGCAGAAGCGCTGGGGCAAGCGCTCTCGAGTGCCGAAACCACGCAACTGGCTACTTTGCTCAACGAATTACAACGCTGGGGCGAGCGGGTCAATTTAACGGCAATTCGCCAGCCACATAAAATGGTCAGTGGGCATGTGCTCGACAGCCTTGCCGTCAGACCCTTCATTGAGGGGCAAAGCGTCATCGATGTGGGCACCGGAGCGGGCTTTCCAGGCCTGCCACTTGCAATCGTGGAGCCGGAGATCGATTTCGAGCTACTCGACAGCAATGGCAAGAAAATCAGTTTCGTCAATCACATCATTGGCCAGCTGGGACTTTCCAACGCAAAGACAGTAAAAGCACGCGCAGAGGACTATGCACCCGGCAAACGCTTTGATACCGTGATTGCCCGAGCGCTCGCATCGACGGCTAAATTGCTGCAACTGGCAGGTCACCTGGTGAGAGAGGATGGTGTGTTACTCGCGCTCAAGGGAAAGCACCCGGCCGAAGAGCTGGAAGCCATAGAACACTTACCCGGATGGGACTACAGCGTGACCGAATTAGCGGTACCAGGAATTGAATCGCATGCGCGGCATGTCATCCGTCTGCGCAAGACGTCGACGACGACATGACGCGTATTATTGCGATAGCAAACCAGAAAGGCGGCGTTGGCAAGACGACGACATGCGTCAACCTGGCCGCGTCCCTGGCTGCCACGCAGCGCCGTGTTTTGCTGGTCGATCTCGATCCGCAGGGCAATGCGACCATGGGTTGCGGCATCGACAAGATGAATCTTGAGAATTCGGCCTGCGATGTATTGCTGGGCGAGGCAACGGCAGCAGATACTATTTTGTCGGCCCCCGAAGGCGGTTTCGCCGTTTTGCCTGGCAATGAAGACCTGACACTTGCAGAGATAAGACTGCTGCAGGAAATCGGCCGGGAAATGCGCCTGCGAAAAGCGCTTGCGCCGGTGAAGGGTCTTTACGACTTTATTTTTATCGACTGCCCGCCATCGATTAACATGCTGACCGTCAACGCGCTGACAGCGGCCGATGGTGTTCTGATCCCGATGCAGTGCGAGTACTACGCACTGGAAGGATTAAGCTCTCTCCTGAATACGATTGAGCAGGTCCGCGAGTCAGTGAATGCAGATCTCGAAGTTTTTGGCTTGTTGCGCACGATGGTCGATCCGCGCATCAATTTGTCAAACGAAGTATCTGAGCAGCTTATCGCCCACTTCGACGACAAGGTGTTTCGCACCGTGGTACCAAGAAACGTACGCCTGGCAGAGGCACCGAGCTTTGGTCGTCCGGTTTTGTACCACGACAAAAACTCACGTGGTGCACTGGCCTACCTCGCGCTTGCCGGCGAGGTGCTGCGCCGCGAGGATGAACGTCAGGCAGTACAACACTAGAGAATAATTGGGAGCATGCTCCCGGTAGTTGAGATTCAGGAATGACGAAGAAAAAGAGACTTGGCCGCGGACTTGATGCATTGCTAAGCAAGCCGGTTTCGCAGTCGGCTGCAGTTACCGGGCATGACGCGGATACGCTGCAACAGATTCCGCTGGAGTTATTGCAGCGCGGCCAGTACCAGCCGCGCGTCGATATGCGCCAGGACACACTCGAGGATCTGGCCAGCTCAATCAAAGCGCAAGGTGTCGTACAACCAATCGTCGCCCGACCTATTGAAAAACAGGGCAGCAAGGTGCAGCACTTCGAGATCATTGCCGGTGAGCGTCGCTGGCGTGCCGCGCAAATGGCCGGACTCGCGGACATACCAACAGTCATTCGTGATGTGGGTGATGACGACGCCATTGCAATGGCGCTTATCGAAAACATTCAGCGTGAAAACCTGAACCCGCTGGAAGAAGGCCGTGCACTGGACCGGCTCATTCGGGAATTTCACCTGACTCACCAGCAAGCCGCGGATGCCGTCGGTCGCTCACGTGCGTCTGTCAGCAACCTGCTGCGTTTACTTGATCTTTCGGACAAAGTGAAAGCAATGCTGGAGTCACGGCAAATTGAAATGGGCCATGCCCGCGCATTGTTATCGATCAGCAACAAGACGCAGCAGCTCGATGCTGCGCGCCTGGTAGTAAAAAAGGGTCTGTCGGTTCGAGAAACGGAGCAACTGGTCCGACGTGTCCTGTCAGGCCAGTCGGAAAAGAATACAAAAGCCACGGGTGCAACACAGAACGCAGACATCCGCAGGCTCGAGATTGAAATATCCGACAAACTGGGCGCCAAAGTCAGGGTCGATCACACGAGCAAAGGCACCGGCAAGCTGATTATTAATTACAACAGCCTCGATGAACTCGACGGCATCCTGAAGCACATCAAATAATCAGGCATTCGCGGCTAAAGCCGCTCCCACGCATTTTTCCAGAGCTGGCAGGTACCTACTAAGCGGTATAAATCTGTGGGAGCGGCTTTAGCCGCGAATGCCTGAATTACGGTTGATCAGGCGACTTCGTCGATATCCTTCGACCTGGCACTATAAACACGCCGAATAATGTCAGGCATCACGGCCTCGGAGACTAGAAAACCCTGCATTTTGTCGCATTCGATACTCTGCAGGAATTCGAAGGTTTCCTGATCTTCCACGCCTTCCGCGCACACGGATATACCAAGGTTGTGCGCAAGTCCGGTCACTGCAGCAAGCACTTTCAGCGCAATCGGGCTCTTTCTGGCTCGCGCCAATGCAGAGGCGTGAATTTTGATTTCGTCGAACGGCAGTTGTTCGAACGTGCCCAGTGATGCAGCGGCAACGCCGAAGTCATCCAGCGATATGCGAAAACCCCGTTCACGCAATTCATTGAGAACACGCAGATGCGGCGCTTCGGAGCTGGCAACATCCTGCTCCGCAATCTCGAAGGTGAAGCTTTCACATTCGAGATTGAGTTCGCGAATGATTCTTGCATAACTCGCCGGTAAGTCAGGGTTGTTGAGTTGACTGGTAGCCAGGTTGATACACACATTGAGGTTCAGTCCCTGTTCGCGCCATTTTATAAGTTGCGCGGCGGCCGCGTAGAGCACGTACTCACTGATCGGGCCGATAAGGTCGAAAGCTTCGGCCTCGGGCAGGAACTCCAGCGGTCCAAGCAGGCCATGCTGCGGATGATTCCAGCGAATGAGCGCCTCTGCTTCGCGAGTTAACCACTCCGTGCCGGCATTGCGTTCCACCTTGGGTTGATACTGAATGACGAACTGGCGCCTCAGGATGGCCTCTTCGAGTTCGTCCTTGGCCAGCGTCAGCATACGGCGCCGACATTTTCGAGCTGCGTTGCTCAACATATCAACGTCATGTTCCGGGCTTAGCCACTCTACATTGGCAAAGTCGGCCAGCCGTTGCAGCAGCTCGGCGCGATTACTGAGCCGCAAGGCCTCGGGATCCGCACAAATGATCAGCCCGAAACGAACATGCGCTGCAGCGTCATCCAGGCTCGCCAGCATTTCGGTGCTGATATCGTTTTCTGTCAGCAGCACAAAACGCCGTGACTGTCCGCCCATAAGGTGATCCAGCGCAGCGGCACTGCGAAAATAGCTGAGATTCAGGCTGAGCTCACGCGCAACCTCGATCAATGTACGAGTTTTTCCCAGCGACTCACTCACGATCATTAACATATTGTCTCCTGAACCGGTGCAATATAGGACTCCCTATCCCTGTCCTGATCCGGCTTCTGACCCATTTATACGTGCCGGAATCGGAGCGAAATGTGCGCTATGTCGCAATGCGGCAAATAATTGCAGGAAGAGCCGGGCGATTGTTGAAATAGCGCTAAAAACCCCCATAAAATCGGTGCAAAAGAAGGGGTTTTGAAGTGTTCACATCTGTTGCCTTGACCCACCCGCATCACTATAATGCGCGGGCTAAGCACGGGCCTGTTTGTACAGAAAGTAATTACAACGCCACCAACCGCCGGTTAACCGATGGACGTGGCGTTTTTAGTGCCGGAGGAAAGCCAGAGATGAAGGCGATGGCCGAGGAGCAATCCACAGCCGTACGCATGAATCCCATGGCGAAGGTGCTACTGGGACAACTGGGTCTGAGCATGGTTTTTGCCATGCTGTTTTGGGGTTTTAAAGGTCATGTATCAGGTTATTCAGCTTTGCTGGGTGGCCTGACCTGCGTAATTCCAAATGCTTTTCTGGCACTGCGACTCGTGGTGCCGCGCCGTGACCCCGGGGCAGGTGCCCTGGTGCATGCGGCATACATTGGGGAATTGGGAAAACTGGCGTTGACCGTGCTGATGTTTGTCATGGTTTTCACGCTGGTGAAACCGCTGGCGGCAATGCCGTTGTTTGTGGGCTTTATTGGTGCCCAGTTGGTTACATTTTCAGGATTCCTGATGCGTGACAAAGAGACGAATGTGAAAGAGAGACTTGATAATGGCGAGTGAAGGCGGACACGAGACACTAACGTCCGGCGATTACATCGCGCATCATTTGCAGAACCTGCAGGTGTGCAGGGCGGACGGTGAATGGGTCTGGAATCACTGCGCCGGCAACCCGATGGCGCTCAACGTCGATTCAATGTTCTTCTCCGTGCTACTCGGTCTCGTTTTCATCTTTATCTTCGGTCGTGCGGCGAAAAAAGCCTCTGCCGGCACGCCGGGTAAGATGCAGGCTTTTGTCGAGATCGTTGTCGATTTCATCGACTCCAGCGTCAAAGATACTTTCCACGGCAAGAGCAATCTCATAGCACCCCTGGCGTTGACAATCTTCGTCTGGGTGTTTTTCATGAACCTCATGGATCTGATCCCCGTCGACTGGTTGCCTGAGGTTGGCATGATGATTGGCGTGCCGTATCTGAAAGTCGTGCCGACAACCGACGTCAACATCACCTTCGGTATGTCGATAGCCGTCTTTTTCCTGATTATTTTTTATACTGTCAAGAACAAGGGTGTTCTCGGTTTCGTTAAGGAGCTCACGCTGCACCCAATCGCCCCGCCCACGAAAGGCGCCGGGCTGATCGCGGCACCGTTTATTATTGCTTTTAACTTCATTCTCGAAACAGTGTCACTGCTGGCAAAACCCCTGTCATTATCACTGCGATTGTTCGGCAATATGTTTGCCGGCGAACTTATTTTTATCCTGATAGCAATGCTCGGCATATGGCAGCTACCGCTACATTTTTTGTGGGCCGTCTTTCACATACTGATCGTGACGCTACAGGCATTTATTTTCATGATGCTGACCGTGGTTTATCTCACTTTGGCATCGGAAGAGCACTAACTTATTAACTTTGGACTACATCCTTAACTGGAGATACTGATGGAAACTGTAATTGGGTTTACTGCGATCGCCGTCGCGCTTTTGATTGGACTTGGCGCGCTTGGCGTTGGCATTGGCATGGGCCTGTTGGGCGGCCGCTTCCTCGAGGGCGCTGCAAGACAGCCTGAACTGGCGCCAATGTTGCAGACCAAAATGTTCCTGGTTGTGGCACTGCTTGATGCTGTTGCAATGATTGGTGTCGGTATCGCGCTTTACTTCGCGTTCGCCAACCCGTTCATTGGTCAGCTGCAACAGGCAATGGGCAGCTAAGAACCTATAACCACAAAAAGACGAGGAGTCTAACGTGGATATCAATATGACTTTGCTGGGTCAGTCGATCGCGATGCTCGTGTTCGTCTGGTTCTGTATGAAGTTCATTTGGCCGCCGATCATAAATGCAATCGAAGAGCGTCAGACGCAAATTGCTGATGGTCTTGCTGCTGCGGAGCGAGGACAACAAAGTCTCGATAAGGCAACGGCCGAGTCGGAAGACATCATTGGTGACGCGCGCAAGCAGGCAACCACGATTCTTGATCAGGCACATGCCCGAGCCAGCGAAATCGTTGCAGAGGGCAAATCTGACGGTGTGAAAGAGCGCGAACGGCAAATCGCCGCAGCGCTCGCTGATGTTGAACAGGAAACCAACCGGGCACGCGAAGAGTTACGCGGGCAGGTTTCCGCGATAGCTGTTGCCAGCGCAGAAAAAATATTGCGCCGCGAAATCGATGCCCAAACTCATGAGGACATCCTGAGCGAACTGGCGGCTGAGCTGTAAGCGGGCAAAAGGCAAATGGCTGATAAAAATACAATAGCGCGACCGTATGCAAGGGCAACTTTCGAGCTGGCGAGCGAGGCACAAGACCTCGGCGCCTGGTCAGAGGCGCTGAACGCTGCGCAGGACATTTTGGCGGATGGTCAGGCAGAGAAATTCCTGGGTAACCCATCGCTGAACAACGAACAGAAACTTGCTTTCCTGACGTCAGTCTTCGGCAAGGTTGCTGGCAAAAGTTCGGTCCTCGCGGGCGGCAACGAGCATGGAACGAATTTCCTGAAGCTGTTGCTGGAATATGGTCGTGTCGCAGTATTGCCGGAAATCGCCGAGCACTTTGAAGCACTCAAGGCAGAAATTGAAAACACGGTTGACGTTACAGTCACGTCCGCAGCACCACTAAGCGCCGCACAGCAGAAATCTGTTGCTGCAGCACTGAAAGAGCGGCTGGGTCGGGACGTGAGTTTGTCGACAGAAATTGATGAAAATCTTATCGGCGGCGCTGTTATTCGCGCCGGCGACGTCGTTATAGATGGATCACTGCGCGCCAGGCTCGAAGGCCTGTCGATCGCGCTGATCGCTTAAAGAGGAAAACGAAATGGCACTCAAAGCTTCTGAAATCAGCGAACTGATTAAAGAGCGAATCGAGAAATTCGAGGCATCGGCGGAAGCTCGCGATGTTGGCACCGTAATTGGTGTTACCGACGGTATCGTACGCATCCACGGGCTGGGCGATTCGCGTTATGGCGAGATGCTCGAATTTCCCGGCAACACCTACGGAATGGCACTGAACCTCGAGCGGGATTCGGTCGGTGCTGTGATCCTGGGTGATTACAAGCACATCTCCGAGGGTGACACCGTAAAGACCACGGGCCGAATTCTTGAGGTTCCGATTGGTGAGGCAATGCTGGGTCGTGTTGTCGATGCACTCGGCATGCCGATTGATGGCAAGGGACCGATTGAAGCCACGGAGACCGCGCCGATTGAGAAAGTCGCGCCGGGCGTGATTGAGCGCAAATCGGTTGATCAGCCGGTGCAAACCGGGCTGAAAGCCATTGACGCCATGGTGCCGATCGGCCGCGGGCAGCGCGAACTGATTATTGGTGACCGACAGACGGGTAAAACGGCTGTTGCGATCGACACGATTATCAACCAGGTTGGCACTGGCATTAAATGCATTTACGTCGCTATCGGCCAGAAGGCTTCTTCGGTTGCCGGCGTTGTGCGAAAACTCGAAGAAACCGGCGCGATGGAGCACACCATTGTTGTTGCAGCCTCCGCTGCCGAGAGTGCGGCCATGCAATACATCGCACCGTACTCTGGTACGACTATGGGTGAATACTTCCTCGACAAAGGTGAAGATGCCCTCATTATCTTTGACGATCTTACCAAGCAGGCATGGGCATATCGCCAGGTTTCACTGTTGTTGCGCCGCCCACCGGGTCGTGAGGCCTACCCGGGTGACGTGTTTTATCTTCACTCCAGATTGCTTGAGCGCGCTTCGCGTGTGAATGCAGAACACATTGAAAACATTACTGGCGGCAAAGTAAAAGGCAAAACCGGTTCACTAACCGCACTACCGATTATCGAAACCCAGGCTGGTGACGTATCCGCGTTTGTACCAACCAATGTTATTTCAATTACCGACGGACAGATCTTCCTTGAGACTGATTTGTTCAATGCCGGCGTCAGACCTGCGATTAATGCCGGTCTTTCCGTATCACGAGTTGGCGGCGCGGCACAGACCAAGATCATCAAGAAGCTTGGTGGCGGTATTCGCCTGGCACTGGCGCAGTATCGTGAGCTGGCGGCATTCGCGCAGTTCGCATCTGACCTTGATGAAACAACCCGCAAGCAACTCGAGCGTGGCCAGCGCGTTACAGAACTCATGAAACAGAAGCAGTACTCGCCTTTATCCGTCGCTGATATGGCGCTCTCGCTGTACGCAGTGAATGAAGGCTATCTTGACGAAGTTGATGTATCCAAAGTCGGTGATTTCGAAGCCGCATTGCATGATTTTGCAAACGCTAACAGTGTCGATCTTATGGCACAGATTGCGGAGACCGGTGATTTCAGCGAAGAAATCCAGGCGGGACTAAAAAGCACCTGCGAAGGTTTCGCCGAGAAGGGCGCGTACTGACATCTATAACGAAGGCACAGAAAAAAATTGAATTGACGCGTCTCGAAAATTGAATTGACGCACCTCAAAATTTGAATTGACGCATCGTAGGAGCGGCTTCAGCCGCGATAGCGATGATCGGCAGCAAGGCAAGCCAAAGGCCGATAGTAAGACAGACGAACAAAAAGCACCATTAGATAAATAGAAGAAGCATAAAAACGACATTCGATTTAGATAGCAGTAACGATCTAACATTAAAGGACCATTCGATTGGCCAACGAAAAAGAAATACGTTCGAAGATCCGCAGCGTGAAAAACATGCAGAAGATCACCAAAGCCATGGAGATGGTGGCAGCATCAAAGATCCGCAAAGCGCAGGTTCAGATGGAAGCCTCCCGACCCTATGCTGAGCGTATCCGTCGTGTGGTCGGTCATCTTGCGCACGCCAACCCGGATTACAAGCACCCCTGGCTGGTTGATCGCGAAGTGAAGCGCGTTGGCTTTATCATTATTTCTACCGATCGTGGGCTTTGCGGCGGCCTGAACATCAATATGTTCAAAAAGGTCATCGGAGAGCTGCAGCATTGGCAGGAAAAAGACGTTGAAGTCGACCTGGCACTTGTTGGCGCCAAGGCCGTGCAATTTTTCCGTCGCCTCGGCGGCAACGTCGTCGGCACGGCAACGCACCTCGGCGACAAACCGCAGATAAACGACCTGATCGGCTCGATCAAAATCATGCTCGACTCTTACAGCGACGGCAAAATTGATCGTTTGTACCTCGTGTCCAACCAGTTCGTCAGCACCATGAGCCAGGTACCGGTAGTAAAAAGCATATTGCCAGTCAGTGAAATCGATCTTGGCGATGAAACGCTGCAGAAACACTGGGATTACATCTACGAACCAGACGCCGTTGATTTGCTCGACGACGTTTTGATGCGTTACATCGAGTCACAGGTTTATCGCGGCGCGGTCGAAAACTTCGCCAGTGAAATGGCGGCGAAGATGGTGGCGATGAAATCCGCCACAGACAATGCTGGCGATATTATCGATGACCTGCAGCTTGCCTATAACAAAGCACGGCAAGCCTCGATTACGCAGGAAATTTCGGAGATCGTGGGCGGGGCAGCCGCGGTTTCTGGTTAGAACGAATTGAATACATATTTTTGGTTACAAATAATGGCGGCAATGTCGCCGGATTTGGGTTAGAGGATTAAATAATGAGCACCGGAACTACCGTGCAAATCATCGGCGCTGTTGTGGATGTCGAGTTTCCACACGATGCAATTCCACACATTTACGACGCTTTAGTTATCGAAGAAGTCGATATTACGCTCGAAGTTCAGCAACAGCTGGGCGATGGCGTCGTGCGAACAATTGCGATGGGTTCAAGTGAAGGCCTGCAACGTGGCATGTCCGTCAGCAACACCGGCGCCGCAATTATGGTACCCGTTGGCGAGAAAACGCTGGGTCGCATCATGGATGTGCTCGGCAAGCCGATTGACAATAAAGGTGACATCGGTGCCGAAATCACGATGCCCATTCATCGTCCACCACCGAGCTATGAAGAACAGGCTGCTGCCACCGAAATTCTCGAGACAGGCATCAAGGTTATTGACCTTATCATGCCCATATCAAAGGGCGGCAAGGTCGGTCTGTTCGGCGGTGCCGGCGTTGGTAAAACCGTAACGCTGATGGAGCTCATCCGTAACATCGCACACGAGCACGAAGGTTACTCGGTGTTTGCCGGTGTTGGTGAGCGAACCCGTGAGGGCAACGACTTCTATCATGAGATGACCGAGTCCGGTGTTATCGACAAGGTATCGCTGGTCTACGGCCAGATGAACGAGCCTCCGGGCAACCGTCTTCGCGTAGCGTTGACTGGTCTTACGATGGCTGAGGCATTCCGCGACGAAGGCCGCGACGTATTGATGTTCATCGATAACATCTATCGTTACACACTGGCAGGAACGGAAGTATCGGCGCTGCTTGGCCGCATGCCATCAGCGGTTGGTTACCAGCCGACTCTGGCAGAGGAAATGGGCGTACTTCAGGAGCGCATCGCTTCCACGAAGACTGGTTCCATCACCTCTTTCCAGGCGGTCTACGTACCGGCGGACGATCTTACCGATCCGTCACCAGCAACGACCTTTGCTCACCTTGACGCAACCCTCGTACTGTCGCGGCAAATCGCAGAGCTCGGTATCTACCCTGCTGTAGACCCACTTGATTCCACCAGTCGTATCCTCGACCCGAACGTTATCGGCCAGGAACACTATGATTGTGCTCGTGGAGTGCAGGCAGTACTGCAGCGCTACAAGGAATTGCAGGACATTATTGCGATTCTTGGCATGGATGAGCTGTCCGAAGACGACAAACAGTCCGTAACGCGCGCACGAAAAATTCAGCGATTCCTCTCACAGCCGTTCTTCGTGGCAGAAACCTTCACCGGTTCGCCTGGTAAGTACGTGCAACTGGCGGAAACCATTCGTGGCTTTAACGGCATTGTTGCCGGCGACTATGATCACATGCCGGAGCAGGCGTTTTACATGGTTGGCTCTATCGACGAAGCCGTCGAGAAAGCAAAAACGATGCAGTAGGGAACCAGGTAGAAGAAAATGGCAACAATACAGGTCGACATTGTATCTGCGGAAGGCGAAATCCATTCTGGCGAAGCCAAAATGGTTTACGCCCCTGCCAGCATGGGTGAGGTTGGCATAGCGCCCCGGCACGCGCCGTTATTAACGACGTTGAAGCCTGGTGAAGTTCGTGTAGAGGACACCGACGGTAAAGAGCATTTCTTTTACGTCACCGGTGGCATGCTGGAGATTCAGCCACACCTCGTAACCGTGTTGGCCGATACCGCACTTCGCGGCGATCAGCTTGACGAGGCTGCTGCGTTACAGGCTCAACAGGCTGCTGAAGAAGCACTGCAAGGTGCCTCAGGGGAAACGGACCTCACCCGCGCACAGCTTGAACTTGCAGAAGCCCGCGCCCGCTATATCGCTGCACAGAAGCTAAAAGGAAAGCGTTAAACCTGCGACAATCTTGTAGGAGCCCGCCTGGCGGGCGAGTTCGCTATAGTTGAGCTGGTGGCGGGTGACTTCGTTTTAGCGGGTGTGCCGGGTTGATATTTTGCAAACATTGCAGGACATGTTTTCAACATGCGCTGCAATGTTTGTCGCCCGCACGGCGGGCTCCTACGTGGCGTTGCTACGATTTTCGGATTCGATTTGGGCTTACTGTTGCACTTCAACCTCTTCTCCACGCGCTATCGCCAATGCCGCCGCACAACGATCAGTCTGCCCCGAGGCCCGATCGGCCATACCTTTGATAAAAAATGAAGCGCCAGCGGTCATCACCGCTGCACCTCCGGATAGCAACACGCCTTTTGTATCCAGCCCAATTTGCGGTGCAGCCAATGTCCCGGCCAACTGCACGAACGGTGTGACAAACATGTCCGCGCTTATGCCAACACCGGACCGCTGCTTGGTGTTGAAATCAATACTAAGCGCTTCTGTATTGAGATCGATATTACCGCCACCAACAATTGTGACCTTTTCACTTTGCGCCAACATGCTCGTGATTTCGGCTATGCCATCATTAATGTCCAGGGCAAACACAGTACATTCCCAGTTCGAAAACGGTTCTTTTTCGGCGAAGGGATTCAGTGCGCCGAATAACTGACTGACGATGTCCGTGGAAAAGAAGCCGCTGGCGGCGTTATCGACTTTACCGGCACCTTGCATAACGATCACATTACCGTTTGCCCCGGCAGCAAGTTCTCGCGGCGTGTTTCCACTGGACCGAATTTCAACTTCCAGACCGATCGCGGGAATTTGAGAAAGTTCTCGTTTATCGTCCTCGACCAGGCTGACGCGCAGGTCACGGATATCAAAAACAAGCTCCAGATCTGCACTGTCATCGTGCATCGAGAGTGCGAGTTCAGATTTGGCAGAGCCGCCTGAGGCAACATCGAAGCCACTTGTCAAAGAGAGGTTACCGTCATCGAGTTTAAGTGACATCTCAAGCGTCTCGAGGTGCAGGGGTCCCTGCTCGAACACATCAATGCCGAGTTCGAGATCTATGGAGGCAGCACTGAGAAATTCGAGCGGTAGCGGTTCTTCGCGGAAAACCCATTCAGAGACAGGTTCATCCGATTCATCTGTTTCGGCCGCGGTAGCGCCATCGACTTCCGGAATTTTAGCAAATGGAGTCAAGTCCAGCAACTTCGCGTGCGCCTTGCTCGTAACGGACACGGGATCATCGAAACGCACATCCAGCGCACCACTAAGATCGCTGTCACCAAACGTAATCGCAAACGGTTCCGCCGTAATCCCGTCCGGAGAAAGTGCAGCCGTTGCTGAAAGTGTCAGGGGAATTGCGGGAAGATCTTTATATATCTCGCTGAGATCCGTCGCTGAAATTTCAACATCAAATTTACCAATTGCTGCGCCTGACGTTCCGATGACGCCGCTAATTTGCAAATTGGCATTCGGCACGCTCGCGGCCACATCGAGCAATTCATAACTTTTTTGATTAACCAGTACGCCTCCTCCGATCGTCAAAGGGGCATCCGGCAGACCTTCAATCTGTAGCAAGTCACCAATCAGGCGCAATGGTGAAATCGACGTGTCAAAATCAATCCGGTTTTGATCGATCGTCGCAGTCCCTTTTAGATCAATATCTCCTCCAACGAGCTCGGCGAACAGGCTGTATTCGAATTCTTTCGCTGCATTGATATTGCTGACCGGACCAATCTTGCTACGGAGGCTAAACTCCGTGTCGTCTATGCGACCGTTTCCTTGCGTAACCATCAAGCCCTGGTCATCCGTCTCGAGATCAAGTGCCGCGAGAACGACGGTACGTTCCTCAACCGCTGGCCGGCGCTGTCTGATCGTAATAGCGCGTATTTCCGCAAACTCAACGATGGCCGGCAGGATATCCCCATTGGTGGGCGAATCATCCTGGGTCATTTGCCAATTGGCATCGCCGTCTTCATTTTGCTCCAGTAGCACCTCGACATCCTGCAGTCGCAATTCCCTGATCCGCACAGGACCGGAAAATACCGACCAGAGATCAACCGTAGCGGAGACATGTCCTGCTGTAAGAAACGGTGCATCCGATGCCCAGGCGGCATTCGCAAGCGTTACATCCGTCGCCAGAACCGAAGGAGCGGGGAACACCATCACTTCGAATTCGCCGGCAATTCGAAAATCTCGCCCGGTTGCCTCGGTTACAGCCGCTTCAATATTCGATCGATAGCCGCTGAGATCCGCAAAGCCCAGGTACAGAATCAACGCCAGCAAAACTGCTGCCAGAACAAGTCCCGTTCGTACGACTATTCGCATCACAAGAAATTTCCTCAAAACTATAAATGATTCACCTGCCGGCAACGACTGGCAACTACCCGGTTGTTGGCTGTGAGCAATCGGGATTGACGTAAATATACTGCTATAGTCAGCAAACCTCGAACAAAAATAAAAGCGAGGAGCCCAATGAGAAAATCAACAACCAGCCGACGCAGATTTCTTGTCGCGGCAATTACTTTTTCAGGCCTTGCTGGCAGCTTAACCGGGTCATCTTTTCTTCGCCTCAGCAGTGCGTGGGCACAGGCAGGCGATGGAGCAGATCAGCAAATATGGGCTGCAATGATTCGTATGGCGAGGCTGTTGTACCCGCACGATGCGATATCTGATGGTGTTTACAGGGATGTCCTGAATCTCGCTATGTCGGCAACCGCCAGCGACGGGTCATTCGCTGCATTGCTTGATACTGCGAGTGACGCGCTGAATGCCAATCAGCCTGCGGCATTCATGGATCTCGATGAGGCAACACAAAATGTGGCTTTGCAATCGGTGCAAAGCCAGCCCTTTTTTACGGCGATTCAGATGAACGTCGGTATCACATTTTATTACCATCCCGCGGTCTGGGCGCTGCTCGGATATGAGGGTCCATCGTTCGATAAGGGCGGTTACCTGCATCGTGGTTCCGGTGACATTGACTGGCTACCGGCGGGCAAGTGATGGCTACTGAATTTGCACTCGGTGATACTTCAGTAACGATCGTAATCGGCTCCGGTGCCGGCGGTGGCACGCTCGCAAACGAGCTCGCGCAGAAGGGGATTAACGTCGTCTGCCTGGAAGCGGGCTCACGCATGACCCTCGCCGATGTTGAAAACGATCCGCCACTCATGAATGCTCGTATGGGCTGGAACGACAAACGCATCGGACCGCCAGTCTGGCTATGCAAAACCGTCGGTGGCACGACGATGCGCTGGTCCGGCATAACGCCGCGTTTTCAGGAGCATGAATTCAGGGCAAAGACCGTTTACGGACAGCTTGAAGGCGCGTCCCTCATTGACTGGCCACTGACACTCGAGGAGCTCGCCCCGTACTACGACAAAGCCGAAGACAAAATGGGCGTGACGGGAACGCACGGCATCCCGGCTTCATTCGAGAATAACAACTACAAAGTTCTGCAAGCCGGTGGCGAAAAAATCGGCTACAAGGAAATAACCAGCACACGCACCGGAATAAACTCTGCGGCGCGTGATGGTCGTCCAGGTTGTTTGCAAATCGGTTTTTGCAATTCCGGCTGCAAAATCGGCGCCAAGTGGTCGACTCTCTATACAGAGGTGCCAAAAGCCGAAACAACGGACCATTTTGAGCTTCGTACTGGCGCCATGGTAGTGAAGATCAACCATGATGCTTCCGGAAAAGTCACCGGCGTGGTTTATGTGGACGCGGCGGGTAACGCGCATGAACAAAAAGCGCGTGCGATAGCTGTCGCAGGCAACGTAGTCGAAACGACACGATTGTTGATGAACTCTGCTTCGGCCAGGTTTCCTGAGGGCCTGGGTAATTCGACAGGCAATCTTGGCCGTCACTATACCCGTCATGTCATGAGCATCATCACGGCAGTCATGCCCGGACCGGTCCACTTTAATCGTGGTACGCGTCAGTCCGGACTAATCCTGGATGAGCAATATCACAAACCGGAACGCGGCTTTGCCGGTGGTTATTTCATTGAGACGATGGGCCTTGATCCAGGCGGAATGTTGCCGTTTGTTGGCGGTTGGGGTCAGTCCACTGCTGCATTTATGGAGCGCTACAGCCACGTCGCCGGGATATTTATCAGTGGCGAGGACCCGTCGCAAGCGTCAAACAGGATCACATTGCACCCGACGGAGCGTGACCAACACGGTTTGCCGGTGCCGGTTATAGAGTATGCGATGCATCCAAACAGTGACGCCATGCAGCGCCATTCGATCATGAAATCAACCGAGCTCTATGAGTCATTGGGTGCCGAAGACGTGCGGGCGTCTGAGGGCATATTTGTCGGTTGTCACAACATGGGTACCGCGCGCATGAGCGAAAATTCCGATGACGGTGTTACCAACCGGTGGGGGCAGGTTCACGACATCCCCAACCTGTTTGTAGCGGATGGCGGCGTTTTTACGACCAGTGCTGCGGCGAACCCAACATTGACGATCGTTGCACTGGCAATTCGGCAGGCTGATCATATTGCACAGAGGATGAGCCGGCGGGAGCTTTAATTTCATTCAAACGCGCGACAACCCTGTAGGAGCCCGCCTAGCGGGCGAGTTCGCTGCGGCCGATGGTGGCGGGTGGCTTCGTTTTAGCGGGTGTGGTTGGCTCGGGTTTTGCAAACATTTAGGGCCGTGTTTTTCAAACACGGCCCTAAATGTTTGTCGCCCGTGCCGATAGATCGTGAATCTCCGGATTTGAGGGTGTGTATCTATCGTACGGCGGGCTCCTACGATGTCTTGCTACCATTTTTTGGCCTGCTGTTTTTCTGACTGGTTGTTATACGTATACTGGCTGTCTAACAACCATTGCAATGGTGGGGGATACCATGAAGTTATCAGAAGGCGCTCGCTCGTGCGCCAGAGTCGTTTTGTCGATTGTCCTTCTCGCAGCGGTTTCGGTGAACGCCCTCGCGCAGAAAGAAGACAACCCAGACGTCGCCAAGCTCAAAGCTATTTCAGAAGCGGATACCATGGTCATGGTGCCGATGCGTGATGGTGTCGGGCTTGCTACCGATGTCTATTTGCCAAAGGGCGAGGGACCGTTCCCTGTAGTTTTCGTAAAAACTCCCTATAACTTCAACAAGATTTCCGGTGGGCAGCTGGACTGGGCGATAGAGGCCATGGAGCGTGGCTATGCATTTGTTGTGCAGAACGAACGCGGCCGTTACTACTCCGAGGGCGAGTGGGAAATCCTCGGGCGGCCACGTACGGATGGATATGACTCATTAACGTGGCTGGCAGAGCAGGAATGGTCTACCGGCAAGGTTTCAACAATGGGTTGCTCGTCAACCGCTGAGTGGCAGCTTGCGTTGGCGGCACAGAACCACCCGGCGCATGCCGCTATGGTGCCGATGGCCTCCGGGGCGGGCATTGGTCGGGTCGGCGAATATTACGAGCAGGGCAACTGGTACAAGGGCGGTGTTCATCAAACGCTTTTCACCGTCTGGCTGTACGGCGTGCAACAGAATATCCGGCCGCAGTTTCCGGATGGCTTGAGCCAGGAGCAGCTGCAGCGCCTGCGCAAATCCTATGATCTGGCCGCGAAAATGCCGCAGATGGACTGGGCAAAGCAGATGCGCAAGCTGCCCTCGATTGACTGGCTGAAAGAAAGCGGTGGCAACGAAGGACCCGGTGCCGATCTGATGGCGCGTGGACCGAATGATCCGAAATGGTATGCGGGCGGACTCTATCATGACAACGAAGATTGGGGTGTCCCGGCATTTTGGTTCAACAGCTGGTTCGATGTAAGCCAGGGGCCGAACCTGACTCTCTACAATCACGTACGCGAAAACGCCAGCGACAGATCGGTTCGCGACGGTCAGTACGTAGCGATCGCGCCGACGTTGCACTGCGGATTTTTCCGCACACCGGAACACGAAGATTTCATCGCAGGCGACCTGAACGTCGGCAAGGTAAACTTTCCTTACTACGATACGATATTCTCCTTTCTCGATTCATACCTGAAAGACGCAGATAACGATTTTCACAAAAACACGCCGCGTGTTCAGTTCTACACGATGGGTCGCAATGAATGGTCTTCGGCAGATACATGGCCGCCAGAAGATGCCAAACCACTGACGATGTACCTGGCGAGCGGTGGCAACGCGAACAGCGTATTTGGCGATGGATCACTTAACCCTGACACGGCAAGCGGCGCCGGATCGGATACGTTCACTTATGACCCGATGAATCCCGTGCCATCACTGGGCGGTGGCGTATGTTGCAATCGGGATGCATCACTGGGCGGAAGTTATGATCAGCGTGGGATCGAGGCACGAGCTGATGTGCTTGTGTACACATCAGAGCCGCTCGAGGACGATACTGATGTTACTGGTTTTGTTCGCGCGAAACTCTACGTGTCATCAGATGCGAAAGATACAGATTTCAGTATCAAGCTTGTGGATGTGTACCCCGATGGAACAGCCTGGAACGTCGATGACACGATTTTTCGTGCCCGATACCGGGATGGCTACGATAAGCAGGTGTTCATGGAAGATGGCGAAGTCTATGAGCTCAACCCAACCGCGATGTCGACGAGTTATGAATTTAAGGCCGGCCATCGCATCCGTGTCGAAGTCGCATCGAGCAAGTTCCCGCAATACATGCGCAACCTGAATACAGGCGGGAATAATTACGATGAAACTGAAGGCGTGACGGCACACAACAGTGTGCATCACTCAGACGAATACCCGTCGCAAATCATATTGCCGGTAAGGCGCTAGAGAGGAATAGAGCATGATCATCAGAAAGATACTGTGCGCGTTTGCAATAATATCGATTGCATCAACTGCGGTTGCGCAGGATGGCCTGAAGATTTACATCTCGGCTGATATGGAAGGTGTTGTCGGCGCGGTAAGCGGTGAGCAGCTCGGTCCAGGTGGTTTCGAGTACGAACGCTTTCGTGGCTTCATGACCGACGAAGTTAACGCTGCGATCGACGCTGCCCGAGCGGCCGGTGCAACAGAGTTTCTGGTCAGCGACTCACATGGAAACGGACAAAATATCCTGATTGAGGAATTGCCCGACGACGTAATGATCGTACGCTCCTGGCCGCGTGAACTCGCAATGATGGAGGGCATCGATGAATCTTTTGACGGTGTTATTTTTCTCGGCTATCACGCCAGCACCAATAACACCCGCGGTGTGCGGGCACACACGATGTCCAGTGCCAGCATTACGAGCGTGCGGCTGAACGGCATGACGATGACGGAGGGCAGCATGAACGCGGCCATCGCGGGACACTTCGGTGTTCCGGTCATTATGGTTTCCGGTGATGATGTAGCCGTCGCGGAAAACCAGGTGATCATTGGTGATATCGAAGGTGCGGTCGTCAAATGGGCGAAGGGCTTCCACTCCGCGCTAACGATGACACCGGAAGCGGGGTACGAAGTCATTCGTACCCGGACGAAGTCAGCCATCGATCGTATCGCGGAATTCGAGCCCTATGTGCTGGAGACGCCAATCGAGCTAGAGCTGAGCCTGAAACACTACCAGCCGGTAGAGTTGCTGGCGTATCTCTCTAATGTGGAAAAAGTAAACTCCCACACGATCAAATTCGTTGGCAAGGACATGATTGAAATTTCCAAGTTCCTGGCAGTAGTTACCGGGTATCGAATTGATTTACAGCCATAGCATGCGAAATCACCTCGCTGCCACACTCTTTTCTATAGCTCTGCTCGCAGGCTGCGGCGGACCGGCACCGAGCGGTACCGCGATTACCAATGTAACGGTGATCGACGCGATCAATGGCGTGCGTGAACACCAGACTGTTATCTTCGATGGCGATGAGATCGTTGCTATCGAGTCGGGCGCTACAGAGTCGGCCGTTGTTGAGTCGATAGACGGCAGTGGCAAGTACCTGATTCCGGGTCTATGGGATTTTCATGTGCACCTCACCTATGACGACCGCTTTACAGCGGCAATGCCGGAATTGTTTCTCTCTTATGGGATAACGAGCGTTCGGGATACCGGCGGATTAATGCACAAGATCCTGCCCGTTGTGGAAAAGATGCGGGCAGCAGATGCATTGGCGCCACGGGTGTTTTTTTCGGGGCCATTACTCGATGGCAATTTCGTCGTTTACGATGGCGTATCGAGACCGGAGATTGGCACACGCAACGCAACGCCAGATGATGCAAAAGCGATGATCGCCAGCCTGAAATCGCAGGGTGTCGATTTCATCAAGATCTACGAACTGGTAACCGCCGACGTGTTCGCAGCAATGGTTGAGGCGGCAAATGAGCAGAAATTACCCATCGATTCACATGTGCCCTTGTCAATGCGTGCGAGTACGGCCGGTCCAAATGTCGATTCCATTGAGCACCTGCGCAACATTGAGATGGATTGTGCGAGCAATGCGCCGGAGCTCCATGAGACGCGGCTTGCGGCGCTCAAAAATCCGGACAACCTCTCCGGGTATGAGCTTCGTGCATCACTACATAGTCTGCAACGGATACCAGCGATCGGTAACTATGACGAGGCGCGCTGCGACCGCACGATTGCAGCACTGAAATCGACAATGCAGGTACCGACGTTGCGGCTGAACGGATTGAGTCTCGTGCAACCATACTCAAGGGATGACTGGGTAGACGCGCTATCAGCAATTCCGGAAGAAGCGCGCGAGGACTGGAGTGCGCAAAGCAAGGAACGGCCGTTCGAGCCGAAGGATACAAACGACGATCTTATAAAGTTCGCTGAGTGGAGCATTTTCCTGGTCAATCGGATGCATAACCAGGGTGTACCGATCGCTGCAGGCACGGACACTCCTATCGGCTTGTCAGTGCCCGGTTACAGTTTGCATTCGGAACTGGAGATGCTGGTTCGGGCCGGGCTTTCGCCACTGGAGGCGATAGGCGCAGCGACTGTGAAGCCTGCGGAGTATTTTTCGCTGCAGGACGAAATGGGCACGATCGATGTCGGCAAGAAAGCCGACCTGGTACTCCTGGACGCGGATCCGCTGGTTGACATTAGTAACAGTAAACGCATTTCAGCAGTTGTTAGCCAAGGTCGGCTTATCCGCCCCGAATAAGGACTTTTTCTTCGTCGCGACCATAAGTTAGAGTGGCGCATAACCGTACCGAACCAGAGGTAATCATGTTTCGCATAACCAGCATTGTCACTGTCTTCTTTTTGCTTGCTTCATGTGGTGGCGAAGCACCCGGGTCCCCAGCAGCAAACGACACCGCGGCGCCGGCGGAGCCGGTTACAAACACCCAACCCGGTTTGGGGGCTGTGGCCTATGTTGGCGCGAACATCTGGGATGGCACGGGTTCCGCGACCCTGCGCGATGCGAACATGATTGTCCGCGATGGTCGAATCGAAAGCGTGAATAGCGATGCAGTGCCGGCGGGAGCGGAGATCGTAGATCTGGCCGGAACGTGGATAGTTCCGGGATTTATAAATTCACACGGACACATTTCAGGGCGGTGGGCAGCCGATGAAGTGACCGGTGTGGCAGCCAGAGCGAAAGAAGACTTGTCCCTCTATGCGCGCTACGGAGTAACCACAATCACAAGCCTTGGTGGCGTTCCCGCGGAGGCGTTCGCGATTCGCGACGCAAACAGCAGTGCGACACTGGATCATGCGCGCCTGTACGTAGCAGGCGTAGCGGTCAATGACCGAAACGTCGAAAATACTGCCGACATAATGGCCGCCAACGCGATGCAGGAGGTGGACTGGCTTAAGGTTCAGATCGATGACCGGCTTGGAACGGCAGATAAAATGTCCTGGGACGCCGTGCAGCTGGCGATTGATACTGGCAGGTCCGCAGAAATTCCGGTGGCCGCACATATTTACTACATGGACGATGCAGCAAGAGCGTTGCAGATGGGCGTCGCACTAATCGCACATTCAGTGCGGGATCGCGAAGTAACTGATGAGTTCGTGCAAACAATGCTGGATTCTGGTGTTTGCTACGTGCCAACGCTAATGCGGGAAGTGTCGGCATTCACTTACTCGAGCCGTCCGGCGTTTTTCGACGATCCGTTCTTTCTTACAAACGCAAACCAGAAAGAAATGGCTCGCGTAAGCGAAGCTGATTTCATGGCACGGATGGCGGCCAGCCCATCGGCTGCTGTTTATCGCCAGGCATTGGTGCAGGCGCAGGCCAATTTGCGGATTCTGGCAGGTTCCGGCATACCCATCGCGTTTGGCACAGATTCCGGGCCTGGCGGCCGCTTCCCGGGATATTTCGAGCATGAAGAATTCAGACTGATGGCCGAAGCTGGCATGACACCCAGAGAGATACTGCTGAGCGCTACCTCAGTTGCTGCCGAGTGCCAGAATTATTTCGACATCGGCTCACTGGTGGCGGGTAAATGGGCAGATTTCGTTGTACTGACTGAAGACCCGCTCGTTGATATCAAGGCTACACGTTCAATGCGGAGCGTATATATTGCCGGCAATGAAATCGATATGAACTGATCGCCTGGTTGCTGCGCTTATTGGCTCCTGAAGCGGCGCCCCTCACCGGGCCGTGTGAAAATCTCATGGCGTGATAGCTCGGCCGGAACATTTGCAGGATTAGCGTACAGGTCCGGTACATGAATACCGATTGAGTGCTGGATGTTCATACGATCTTCGAGAATCTCGCTGCCGTCACCTGAGTCAAAAAACCAGTAGGGTGGTAGGGCCAGGTGCACACGCACCTCTTCCCAGTATTCTTCATCTGCTGCGAAGTGAACAATACGCGCATCGGCATCACCCATATGCATGACCGTGCTGCTGTCATCCAGGGTTACCCTGAATACGATATTTTGCACATCAGTACGGGCTGTCGGCCAGCCCGAGTGTGGAACGATTACGGCATCGATGGTCAGGTTTTCCGTGCGGATGCTCACTGGCGAATCGCCGTACTCCAGATCAAGCCCGGTAACTCGTTCGAAAATATTCTCGTCACCTTCAGCGGCGATTTTACGCAATGCGATTACTGCTTGAGTTGGCGCATAAAGATGAATTTCGCTTCGCGATTTCAGCAATTGCAGAATATCCGCTGCGGAAAAATGATCTTCGTGATAGTGACTGACAAAAACGGCATCCACACTGTCATAAGGCGGGGCGCCAGTCATTATCGCCTCGCGCATCTCCCTCGGTACAAGCTGATACTGGCCATAACTGTTGTTAAACAGCGGGTCGAACAAGATGCTGGTTTCGCCATGGGTGACCATGACACCTTCATTCGCCAGGTATTGTACGCTCGACTCGTCTTGTCCGAATGCCACCGATGCAACACCGAGCAACAGCATGTAACCAAGATTGTGCTTCATCACTAACTCCGGGAAAAAATAAATTATTTTCATGGCACTACCGCAGAAACAGCCTAATGGTAGCGAGAGTTTCGTTCCGTGAGTGTCAAAGGCTGAGTCGCACTTACCTTTTGCAGACAACCAACTGACCCTCACACTTGCCTTTCTCGGATACCAGAACCTGTTTGGCGTTTGTGTACTTATTGAGAGCCTCCAGCAACTCCGGGTGTTCGACTGCCAGCAGTTCCATTTTTATGCCGAGACGTTTTTTCTTTTGCATTATAACCGTCTTGGAAGGCGCGACAGGCTGGCCTCGTCGCCAACCTGCGAATTCATTCGCGGTTGCATCCTTTACGAAATTTGCTCTACAGACATGTCGTCGGATGTGAGTGAAACTTGGAACCTCGTAAAAACAATGAACATCGTATTCTTCTTCCTCGTTCAGCGAATTAAACGCAGCAAAGAAATTATCCTCTGTCCTGTATACCTCGTGACGCAAATTGCTCAACGATTTTTCACCATAGACGACAATTTCTTCAATCGGCTCAGCTGGCATTTCTTCAACTATCTGATCGACCGCCGACTGGCACAGGCCTAAAGACGGGAGTATTCCCATCGTTAGTGCCGCAGCTGTATATTTCCAACTTGTCCTGAGTTTTCGCTTGACGGACATATGTGCTCCGTGGCGCTCTTTGCTACGGAATTATACCGTGTTAGCGGGGAAATCGACTGATCCTGTGCTGGAAATATCATAAATAGCACCGCCAATCGAGTACAAACCTCCAGCAATCAACCCTGCGCACGCCATCGTGACAGCTTGACGTTTTGTCAGGAAAAGCACTCCGATTTTGTCAATTTGGTCACTTCTATTCACCCGGAATTCGTGCGCGTCTTAGGGAATTTGTGAGACCTTTACCTGGGCAGATTGTAGCAGTCGACTTTCCCGCCAGGCGATCAACATGTTTGATGCAATGACAACCACTGACCCCGCCAACACGATTGGCAATGGCCAGTCGTTCCAGATTAGCCAGCCGAACAACATGGCCCAAACGATGCTGCTGTAGTTAAAAATTGCCACGACCGCCGCCGGTGTGTTTTTCAGGGCAGTCGAATAAAGCCATTGCGCGGCAGCTCCGGACAAACCAACGCCGAAAAACAGGGGTATCTCCGCCAGTGTCGGTCCGGTCGCAACAAAGGGTAGTGCCAACCCCGTCACGAATGTGCCGATGACAAAGAAATAGAACGTAATCGTCTCCGGACGTTCGTGCCCACTCAGGTGGCGCAGCAAGATGGTCATGAACGCCTGCATCAATGCTGCACATAATGCGAGTGCCACGCCCAGGGTATTCGTTTCACCGGTCGGGTTCACCATGATTGCTACTCCGGCGAAGCCGATGAGGACTGCGGCCCATCGATAGGGGCCAACCGTCTCCTTTAACAAGGCGATGCCCAGCACAGGAATAAACAGCGACGCTGTGAATAACAGCACAGCTGTTTCAGCCATCGGCATGAGTGAATATGCTGAAAACGTAGTGATAAGAGTTACAGTGCCAAGGACGGCACGCAGGGCAATTGCTCGTGGCTTGCTCTGTATGACCAGTATTTCGCGATGCCTGAACACGAATGCCGCTATCAGGAAAGGCACGCAGGCAACCAGGTTGCGATAAAACGCAATTTCTATCACTGAATGGGTCGAGCTAAGATATTTTGCAAACACGTTCATTATTGTGAACATGAGGAACGCACCCGACGCGGCCCACATACCTCTGGTCAGGTGCTCGGGCTTGTTGTTTTGTGGGGTAGCGTGAACCATAACGAGGCGCGAAAGTTTGTGTTGCAGCTTAGCGTTTTAGTCTGCGGCCTGGCGGTAGCCTTCGCAACGATTTTTTAGGCACCACTGCGCCGATCCCGGATTACGATTATCAGAACGATGGCGACGGCAACTGCACCGACAATGTCCGCTATTGCGACCTTGCCTATTTCTGCCCCAATTTCACCGCTCGAATACGCGAGAAATACGAACGAGGACATACTCACCAGGCCCACCGTAGCAGCCAGTAATTGAAGAGAAGAACGAAAGGCTGCAAAAAGCATTAAACCACCAATCAGAGCCAGCATAACTGCCCGATGACGCATCAAAATCTGAATGTCTGGCGACTCGAAGTTGCTGCCGTAAAGGTCAGTCAGATGATCGGCAGAAAGCACTCCGACCAGCGGATAAATATTCAGCAATCCGGCCCCTGCTAACAAGACTGTACATATTTTCTTCATAACCCGTAATGCTGCCTGCCAGCTCTCAACACAAAGAGCAAAAGGTGGACAATACGAATCTACAGCGGCCACCCCGGAACTGCAAACGAACGGAAACGGTCAGCCACATGGGTGTCTACGAACCAGTTGGCAGACGACCTATACCGATCACGACCGGCATCGGTTTTTTGTCTGAGTTCATCACAAATCCTTCATCAATGTTATGACTGGTTAAGCCAGACGCATCAAAAGCATTTTGAATTCTCGTCACCGGCATGTCGCCCAACCAGTCCCATTGAATGAAATAGCCACCCGGTTTCAACAGGGAAGAAAGATCCCCGAGCGTCGTTTCGTAATCTGGCAGAAAACTACATACAGATGACGCTACGATCATGTCGAATTTACCGTGCAACTCTGCAGACTCGCTAATCGTGGCAGCGCTGATGCCAATCGACAGTGTAGTCACGTTACCAATTTCAGATTTTCGAATTTTCTTTCGAAGAACTTCAATCATCGCCGTTGATGTATCAACTGCCACAATCTGATGACAGATTGTGGCGAGTTTTTCGCTCAGAAGCCCAGTACCACATCCAAAGTCGAGCACTCGGCTGCCAGGCAGATTAGAGATAAGAGGTGCAACTTTCTTAGCCCACGAAGCAAACGCCCTTTGGGCGTATATCCGTGCCTCGTCGTTCGAGTCCCAACCAGATGCGAAATCGTCCCATTCATTTGACGTCGTCATATCGTTCAAGCGTCGAAGGCCACTAATGTCCGGGTCCCGAGATCCTCGGGGAATTTCCACTGCTTCCTTTCAAGAAACCTGGCTACGTACTCATCAGGATAGCCGGTGGCCTGCACTTGCACGAGGTCATCGAGGTACTCGTCCCTCGAGTTCGGTGCTTTCGCCTGACAGAGGCCGCCCTGCGGCCAGTGCAGTGATTTGTCAGGCGTCATCGCGCAACTCCCCAACTATTTGCCAGTTCATACGACTTCGACGCTCATTACGATCCTCAATAGAACGAATAACTTCTATAGCTCGAATGTATTTCTCAGGAAAATCATGCGATCTGCAACCTAACAGGACCATCTCTTTGTACCAGTCGGTAGGCCTGAGTGTTTCATCGACAACCGCTGGATCTGCTATGTAGGTCAAGCAATGACCAAAATGATGAGCGTCTATCGATATTTCCTCGTAGCCATTACCAAGGCCTTCGCATTTGTCCAGGATCACCTTTTCCTCGGCTTTGATCTCGAATACTGCCAGGTGAACAATGCCGTCTCCATGATTGATGCTGCATTTTCCCGTGCCGTCGATATTACTTTTTTTGTTGAATTTCAATTCGTATCCAGAAATAAAACTGATTCCCACAAATCTTGTCGACGGGACGCGCTTCTGTAGTCGAAGCGGATGCAAATTGGAACCGTAGGCTGCGTACTGATAAGTACTCAAATGACACCTGATATTTTAGTTCACTGGCGCCAGGTAACAGGCGCGCTTCATGCGAGACCAACATTATAACAGTGCACGAAGCGCGACAGAAAATGTGTGCTGAGTCGTCTGGCGGCCAGTGCAGCGATTTGTTAGGCGGAAAACTGCAAGAAATAGCGAAAACTACCAGGCTAGCAGAGCCAATTCCGGGTGTTTCAAAAACGCCAATCCTTCATTAAACAGCTCCCCTTGTGTCGCTGCCAATTCAATATCACTGACCGGCATGTCCCTTCCGTTTAGATTTTTGTAGGCGTCGCTTGCACAATACTGTAGCCCCTCATACTGTTGAAACTGTTCCTTAACGACAAACAAAAATAGTAATCTCGGCAGCCTCAGAGACCAGTAAAACTTGTTCTTTCCCTGACCTATCCACCAGGCACAGAAATCAATGAAACAATCATCAGAGCAGCCCCAATTAAGCGCATACGCGGCTTCCCAAAAGCGAAAGTCATTTGCTTGATTCATAAGAGCCGTAAACGCTCTCTCAAACGCGATGATGTCGTTCAAACTCTTATGTTCCAGGAGATCGGTTAGTGCCAGTATCTGATCATCGAACCGACCATTGCTCGCTCGCCTCGATTCCATGATCAAATTCCAGAATTCCGATTCTTCCATTAGTCCATCCACATTTGTGCCCTGCAGAGGAGATTTTCCTGGATAAGGTGGAAAATCGATCAAAAATCGATAAACCAAGCGGAGAACAAGAGCCGCAATAAGAACTGCAAGAATTATGTGCAAGGGAGGGACCTAATTACGCTAGCGTAGCAACGCGACTCTAACATTGGCGGCTGAGGCTAACTAGCGGCGATATAGTTATCAGGAAGATGCTTAATGAAGACCCTAAGTTCATGTCGTTCACCGTGGAGGAGCTAAGACCGTTTGGATTTCACTGGATGCAGGGTTGCTACCTAACGTTTTAGCTCACTGGCGTCAGGTAGCTGGCGCGCTTCGTGCGAATCGAACATCATAAAAGTGCACGAAGCGTGACAGAAAATGTGCGCTGAGTTGCCCGGCGGCCAGTGCAGCGAGTTGTTATGCAGCCGGCCGTGCTGGGAAACCAGCTGGCTGATCGGGGAAGTCTTTTACAGGAGGAAATGAGTCTCTCCCGGCCCAAAATATCAGGCCATCATTTTGCAGTTGAAGCGCAATGAAACACTCCTCAATTATCAAATTCCGACAGAACGATTTTGATACCAAGTCATATGGGTTTTTGAGGGAAGTCTCATACAAATTGGTTTCACCATCCTTTGCGACTGTGAATCGAGAATCGAAATACTTTCCACCTCTCAGGAACCAAACGGGCCCGGCGAATCCAGCGCGCACAGTAGCGCACTCCGTCCGATCATGAGCCAAATTACAAAGCTCGATCGATCCGTCACTATTGTTGAATAACATGATACTTGGAGTGTACGAGCAACTCGAAATATTCAACGATATTAAAAGTACGAACACACGACACAGAATATAAGGCTGCATAACTACAACTATTCAGGAGTAATAGAAGTACAAATACATAAAAAGCGCAGAATAAACTGTTTCGTGCGGCGTATGTTATTGATAATCATCATATTGGCTAAATAATATCTTGCAAGTCACAGGGAGTGTTATCTCGCGACGGCCTCGAAATTTACGGAAGAAACCTGGCGTGCAATTAACCTAACGCCCCGAGACATTTCTCGCATAATTCCAGGATCCGGTAATTTTCGTTTGTGGCTCGTGACCACGCAGGTATTTTCGCTGCCACTTCCTGAAGGCCCGGGACTCAAGATCGTCGGGCAATTTCCACTGTTTCTTTTCCAGGAACCCGGCTACGTACTCATCAAGAAAGCCGGCGGCCTCCACTTGCACGAGGTCATCCAGGTATTCGTCCCTCGAGTCGGGTGTTTTCGCTTTTTGCTCGGTCCATGTCTGCAACAGCAGTCGCCGGGCCATCATTTCACATTCAAATGAGCTGGCACGGGCGGGGTTGTCACCGCCGATCTGCAACTGGCAGGTGCTTCTGGTGAGGCTGTAGCTTACCCAGCTTTGCAGCACCGGATCGCTTTGTGTCCATGCATATTCGGCGAGATAGAAGGTGTCACCATCAGTAACGCCGTCGCGCAGGTATACCTGACCGTTGCAGGCAGCGATCAGGAGGATGAATGGGAGCCAGCTAAGCAGGCGATTTGGCATTGAGACCCTGTTCTAGTCGATCTGTTACAAGCATACGCAAAACCGCCTTAACCAGGCCTGAAGTGTCTCTCAATCCAGGCTCATTTCACATAATCCTATTGGTGCCTGCGTGGCCCGCGTACAGATTCCGGTCAGGAGGATGCGGTATCATGCGTGCACATTGATGGAGGCAGTACCGCTTGAGCACCAGCATCATCATCCTGGCCGCTGGCCAGGGAAAACGCATGAATTCCGCAAAACCGAAGGTCCTGCAGACGCTGGCCGGCCGGCCTGTGCTGCAGCACGTCATTGATATCTCACGCAGTCTCGGTGCCGACGATATTTGCGTCGTCTATGGCCATGGTGGCGATGACGTCCGGGCTGCTTTCGCGCATGAAGACATCCGCTGGGCATTGCAGGCCGAACAAAAAGGAACCGGCCACGCCGTGCAACAAGCAATGCCCGGGACGCCGGACGAAAACCGTGTGCTGGTGTTGTACGGCGATGGTCCATTGTTACGAACGACAACGTTACAGAATCTGCTATCAAGTTGTGGCGAAGATGAAGTCGCTCTGCTGACTGTGAGACTGGACGATCCCTTTGGCTATGGACGTATTGTCCGTGAAAACGGCGTTGTTACGAAAATCGTCGAGGAAAAAGATGCCGATGATAAAGAAAAAACGATCAACGAAATCAACACCGGTGTTCTATGTTGTTCGGCAGAGAGACTGAAACCATGGCTGGAAAATTTAAGCAGCGATAACAGCCAGGGAGAGTATTACCTGACTGATATCGTCGGCATGGCGGTCGCCGATGGCATCGCCGTACATGGCGTCACAACGGATGACCAGGTGGAAACAATGGGAATAAATGACCGGCGACAACTTGCTGAAGCTGAACGCGCTTTACAAAGACGTCTCGTGGATCAACTGATGGAAGACGGAGTGACCTTTGCAGATCCGGATCGGGTCGACATTCGCGGCAAACTGACTTGCGGTCGGGATGTGTTTATTGACGTCAATTCCATTTTTGAAGGTGATGTCCACCTTGGCGACAATGTGAAAGTCGAATCGAATAACGTTATTCGTGATTGTCGTATCGGTAGTGGTTCGGTGGTTCACTCCAACTGTCATTTCGATAATGCGAAAATGGGTCGCGATTGCGAGATTGGCCCCTTCGCGCGACTCAGGCCCGGTGCGCAGTTGGCTGACAACGTTCATATCGGTAACTTTGTAGAAATAAAGAAAAGCACTGTCGCCGATAACACCAAAATCAATCATCTTAGCTACATCGGTGATTCGACGGTTGGCACGAATGTAAATATAGGTGCGGGGACCATTTGCTGTAATTACGATGGCGCGCACAAGCATCAAACGATAATTGGAGACGGCGCGTTTGTCGGTTCGGGGGTCGAGTTGGTTGCACCGGTCGAGATCGGCAAAGGTGCGACGATCGGTGCGGGCTCCACAATTTCCAAGCCGGCACCGGCGGGCAAATTGACGCTTGAGCGCACCAGGCAAGTCACATTGGCGAGTTGGAAGGCACCCGCAAAGAGCAAATAAACACTCAGATTATCAACCGGTTATGATATTTCGGTGAGTACGACAGGCCATCTCTTGATCATTGGCCGGAACTCATGCAATCTGGCCGACCGCGATAGCTGAGACAATAGTAATAAGGCGTATTTAGGCGTTTTTAGTGAACGCGCACAGACATGCCCGGGAGAGAATTTGATGTGTGGAATCGTCGGCGCAATTGCCGAAACAGATGTTGTGCCAATACTAATGGAAGGCCTGCGCCGGCTTGAGTATCGTGGCTACGATTCCGCTGGACTCGCAATTAGCAACGGCAAGGTTATTAACCGTTTGCGTCGTGTAGGCAAGGTTCAGGAACTACAAAACGCACTGGATATCACACCGTTGCAAGGTTGTAGTGGTATATCACACACACGCTGGGCAACCCATGGAGCACCGAACGAGCACAACGCACACCCGCACATGTCGCAGGATGATATTGCGGTTGTCCATAACGGCATCATCGAGAATTTCGAAGTATTACGGGATGATCTCCTTAAGCTGGGTTACGAATTCGAGTCAGAGACCGACACCGAAGTCATTGCCCATCGAATCAAACACCACTTGCAAGAAACCGGCGAACTGTTTGCTGCCGTAAAGAAGACAATCGATGAACTCGAAGGCGCATACGCACTCGTCGTGATGAGTGCGAGCGACCCTGATAAATTGATACTCGCGCGAGCAGGTGGCCCGGTCGTAATCGGTCTCGGCGATGGCGCGAACTACGTGGCGAGCGACGTTGCGGCACTTCTTCCTGTTACACGCAAGTTCATGTTTCTCGACGAAGGTGATATCGCGGTTGTGCAAAGAACCGCGATTAAGATCTACGACGTTGATGGCAATGAAGTTGAGCGAGCAGTCAAGGAGAGTGAGCTCACAGCCGATGCCGCCGAACGCGGCGATTTCCGTCACTACATGCAAAAGGAAATTCACGAGCAGGCGGAGGCCGTCGCTCGTACCCTGGAAGACAGAATTGCCAACGGCAAAGTGTTGGATGCAGCATTCGGACCAGCAGCGATAAAAGTACTGGATCAAACCAGGGGCGTGCATATCGTTGCTTGTGGTACCAGCTACCATGCTGGTCTGGTGGCACGATACTGGATCGAAGATTTGAGCAAACTGCCTTGCACCGTTGAGATCGCCAGCGAATATCGTTACCGATCTCCGGTTGTACCGGAAAATACCCTGTTCGTAACCATCAGCCAGTCCGGCGAAACAGCCGATACACTGGCGGCACTCAGGGCGGCAAAAGAAGCGGGCTACGTCTCCACTTTAGCCATATGCAATGTGCCAGAGAGCTCGATGGTGCGTGAGTCCGAGTTGGTGATGATGACGAACGCCGGCCCGGAAATCGGTGTTGCGTCAACCAAGGCATTCACGACGCAACTTGCAGCACTTGCTTTGTTGACGATTTCACTGGCACGCAGGAATGGCCTGGGCGAAGAGCAGGAGCGAGTCCTGGTCGAGCAACTTTCGCAGGTGCCAGGCCTGATAACACAGGTCCTGACACTTGATTCGGCGATAGAATCACTCGCCGAGCATTTTGTCGATAAACATCACGCGTTGTTTCTTGGTCGTGGTGTACAAAACCCGGTGGCCATGGAGGGCGCGCTTAAATTGAAAGAAATCTCGTACATCCACGCCGAAGCGTATGCGGCGGGAGAGCTGAAACACGGACCTTTGGCCCTGGTTGACGAGGACATGCCGGTTGTCGCAGTAGCGCCAGACGATAGTTTACTGGAAAAATTAAAAAGCAATTTGCATGAGGTTGATGCCCGCGGTGGCAAGCTTTACGTTTTCGCCGATCCACGCGTTCAATTTGGCGATCGCATCGGACTTCACGACATGCGCATGCCGGCACTTATCGAGGATTTCCAGGCGCCGATCATATACACCATTCCATTGCAGTTACTCGCTTATCATGTGGCTGTGCTGAAGGGCACCGATGTTGATCAGCCAAGAAACCTGGCGAAGTCAGTTACAGTAGAATAACGAGCCGATATCAGAGTCGGCTGCTGCAAAGGCATTCCTGATCAATTCATGAGTCAAGTTCAGCGATATCGAAACAGGCTAATTGTCGCGGTTGTTGCGATTCTTTTGCTGGGTCAAGCGACAGCGCAGGACCTTGATCCGCGACGCTATACCAATATTCCTGTAGGCCAGAATTTCCTGGCGCTTGCTTTTGCATATTCCGAAGGTGACGTCAACTTTTCTTCGTCGATACCTCTCTCAGATGCGAAGATACGCATTGATGGTCCCGCGCTCGCGTATTTACGGACCTTTGCCCTGGCTGGAAAATCAGCATCCGTTGATGTGTTGCTCCCGTATGCTTGTATCGGTGGGAGCGCAGTGCTTGATGGTGAGCGGGCGAGACGTGATGTGTGTGGCCTTGGAGATACCGCGCTGCGAGTCAGTTACAATTTCTTTGCTGCCCCGGCTGCGGAATTACGCGATTTTGTACGCCAGAAGAAAACCACCGTTGTTGGTGCCAGTGTGCAGATTGGTATGCCAACAGGGCAGTACGATTCAGACAAGCTAGTGAATATCGGTGCCAACCGCTGGTACATAAAACCGGAGATCGGTGTGACCGTTCCCTGGAACAAGTGGAGTTTCGAGTTCGCAGCCGGGGCACGAATATTTACTGACAACAGTGACTTTGTCGGTGACGTGAACGTGGCGCAGGACCCTCTTTACAATATTCAGTCGCACGTGATTTATGATCTGAGCCCGCGCCAGTGGGTCTCGCTGGACGGCAACTACTTTTTTGGGGGAAACACGACTGTAGATGGCGTGCCATCAGAAAGTCGACAGAACAATTCACGACTTGGCCTGACATGGACTTTCGCCCTGAATTCAAAACACCTGCTGAAATTCCTCGCTCATACTGGCGTCATTGGTCGCATCAGCAACGACTCCGATACTTTCACCGTGGCATGGAGCTATCGCTGGGAATGACCTGGCCGCTACGCTTTAGATGCACTGCCAAACAGAATCACGTACGGAAACGCGCACAGCAGTCTTCCTTGTTGTTAGAAAAGTATGCGAATAAGCCCTACTATTCAGCCAAACCGAAATTCTCGCTGTCGGCGACCTCCATCATTAACCACTCGCGAAGTACAACGATGTTCGTCCGCAGCGAGTGCGCTTCCGGATAGCAAAGGTAAAAGCTGTTCTCTAACGACAGATTGAGATCGAACGGTGCAACAACGCGCCCTGCCGCGACATCCGGCGCTGAAAGTGCTCGCCAACCCAATACCACGCCGGCACCATCGATAGCAGCCTGCAGTCCGTGGTCAGGCAAACTAAAATGCATCCCGCGCGATGCATCTACGCCGCTCGCACCCGCCACTTCCAGCCATTTTGCCCAATTAGGTGCCTTCGGGTCATAGTCCATCGAATGATTGTGCAGCAAAACATGATTTCGAAGATCGTCAGGGCATTTGAGCGCATCCGGCCCGTCAAGCATGCGAGGACTGCACATGGGTGTAACAGATTCCTCGAAAAGCTTAATAGATTCCAGACCGAACCACTGGCCGCTGCCTAATCTGATAGCCGCGTCAAAGTCATCTCGCTGAAAATCGACCAGCCCTAGCCCGGTTGAGATACGTACGTCGATGTCTGGATGTAGCGCATAGAATTTCTGCAACCGCGGAATCAACCACATGACAGCAAAAGTCGGGGCGACGCTTAAGGTGAGAGTTCCGCGCGAGTCGCTGTCGATAACTCGCTCCATCGCATTGTCCAGGTGGAGAAATACTTCCCTTAGCTCGGACAGCAACAGCTGCCCGGATTCCACCAGTAACAAACCGCGTGACCGGCGCCGATAAAGCGGAATGCCCAGGAACTCCTCCAGTTTTTTGACCTGGTGGCTGACCGCGGCCGGAGTTACCGACAACTCGTCAGCCGCCTTAACAAAGCTTAAGTGCCGCGCAGACGCTTCGAATGCGCGCAACGCGTTAAGCGGATAGATTCTTCGGGACATAGAGTTGCCTTAGTTTTT